>Ga0302347_1000192_pt1 | contig 113004 bp, 98 predicted proteins | sample PhyWR1_FD_202178 | JGI IMG/M metagenome (GOLD analysis project Ga0302347, IMG submission 202178) | Leaf surface microbial communities from wheat plants in UC Gill Tract Community Farm, Albany, California, United States - DLSL W.R1 (v2)... | ecosystem: Host-associated > Plants > Phyllosphere >... | reverse complement strand
AGCTTGTCGTACTGCAGTGCCCGGCCATCGGCAAGCAGCACGCGCTTGCGCTGCCGATCGAGGGCGATGACGCGCGTGCCCGGCAGGCAGGTGATGGCCGCCTTCTCATAGGCGCCCGCGCTGTAGATCAGCGCGGGCTCCCCGGGCTGCACCGCCTGCAGCGCCGCCTTGGACAGCGGCGGGCGCTGGTAGGGCAGGCCCGGCTCGTCGCCGATCAGCACGATGGCGCCGCTCCAGCCTTCGCGCCGCAGGCTGAAGGCCAGCTGGGCGCCGGCGTGGCTGGCGCCGACGATGATGCAGACGCTCATTGCACGGCTCCCTGCAGCGCCAGCGCGGGCAGGCGCTGCATCCAGGGCTGGGCGCCTTCGAGCTGGTGCGCGAGCTGCAGCAGCAAGGCTTCGCTGCCGAACGGCCCGATGAACTGCACGCCCAGGGGCAGGCCGTCGGCCGTCCAATGCAGCGGCACGCTCATCGCGGGCGTGCCGGTCAGGTTGGCCAGCTGCGTGAACGGCACATAGCTCAGGTTCTGCGCGGACAGATCGGCCAGCGGCTTCTCCATCATTCCCAGCCGCGCCAGCACGCCCAGCGCGCCGCTGCGCAGCAGGAACGACAGCCCGCGCTGCTGCGCTGCGGGCATCTCGGTCTGCTCGTGGCGCACGGGAGGGCAGGCCAGCGTGGGCGTGAGAAACAGATCATGGCGCGTGTGGAATTCGCCCAGCGCGCGCGCAAAGACATTCCAGCGCCGGTGGCTGCGCACATAGTCGCCCGCGCTTGCGGCCTTGCCCAGGGCTTCGAGCAGGCGCGTGCCGAGCTCGAAATCGGCGCTGCGCGCGCCCACCGCACGCGCATCCGCCAGCGTTGCCGCGACCTGGCCGAAATACATCTCGAGGTAGCAGCGCGCCAGCGCCTGGCCGTCGTACTGCGGGCGCGCCTCGACCACGTCATGGCCGAGCGCGGCCAGCAGCTGCGCCGCGCGGCGCACCGCGGCCACCGCTTCGGGGTGCACGTCGGTGCCCAGCGGGGACTCGGTGCAGAAGGCGATTCTCAGCCGCCCCGGATCGTGCGCCAGCGTCTGCGCGAAAGGACTGGCGGGCGCCGCGATGGCAAACGCATCGCCGCAGGCCGGCCCCGACAGCACATCGAGGGCCAGCGCCGCATCGCGCACGCTGCGCGAGACCACCAGGTCGCTGGACGCCCCTTCCCAGATTTCCCCCACCGCCGGCCCGGCCGGAACGCGCCCGCGCGACGGGCGCAGACCGAACAGCCCGCAGCAGGCCGCGGGAATGCGGATGGAGCCGCCGCCATCGTTGGCGCCGGCCATGGGCACGATGCCTGCCGCCACGGCCGCGGCCGAGCCGCCGCTGGAGCCGCCGGGGGTGCGCGACAGATCCCAGGGATTGCGCGTGATGCCGAACGCCGCGGGCTCGGTGAAGCCCTTGAGCGCCAGCTCGGGCGTGTTGGTCTTGCCGATGATCACCGCGCCCGCATCCAGCAGCCGCTGCACGACCGCCGAGTGCTGGCGGGCTGGTGCATGGCGGAACGCGCGGCTGCCGTTTGACGTGGGCAGGCCCGCATAGTCCTGGATGGCGTCCTTGATGAGCAAGGGAACTCCGGCCAGCGGACCCTGCAGGGGCTCGTGCAGCCTTTGCTGCGCCTGCTCCAGCATGGTCAGGTTGACGGCGTTGAGCACCGGGTTGAGCCGCCGCAATTGCGCGCTGGCGATCTCCAGCAGTTCGGCGGCGCTGACTTCGCCGCCGCTCACCATCTGCGCCAGGGCGGTGGCATCGGCCCTGAGGTATTCCTGCACGCTGAGCGTCATCGTTTGCCTCTTCAGTAAAGGTTCTTCAGGTCGTGCTTGACCACGGCATCGACCACCAGGGTCGTGGCCTTGCCCAGCAGGCCGCGGCCGTTCATGTGTTCGGCCAGCATCTTGGGAAACGAGGGAATGTCGCTTTCGCGCAGATGCGTTGCGCTGGACCACAGGCCCGCGGCAACCAGCTCGGGACAGTGCTGAAAACGAAAGCGATCGACCTGCAGCACGATGCCGACAGCGGGTACCTTGCCGTTGACCGCCAACGGCTCCAGCACCTGCCGGTCGGCGCTGAGCCAGCCGCGGCCGGCCACCGACAGCACCGTCGCGCAGCCCGGAATCACGAAGCTGGCCGTCACCTGCTCCTGCGCAAGGATGTTGCTCAGCGTGCAGGCCACCTTGTTGCCCGGGCGCTCCGGAATCACCAATGTGTTGCCGCCCAGCACGCGCACGAAGCCGTCGGGATCGCCGCGCGGTGACAGCTCCGTCGCCCCGTCGGCGTTGCGCGTGAGCAGCAGCACGTAGGGCGAGCGCGCAATGAAGGCCAATGCCTCTTCGGACAGCCGGGCCGCAGCGGGAGCGGCGGCCGCGGCGCGGGCGGCGAAGTCGTCGCCGCGGGCGCGCCAGAACTCGGCGCGCACCTTGGCCCGCGAGCAGTGCAGGAACAGCGCGTCGGCCTGGAACTCGAGCAGCGGCGCGCCGTCCTTTGGCACCACGGCGCAGCGCCCGTTGGCGCGCAGCGCAAAGCCTATGCCGGGCATGATGAAGTAAAGGCTGCAGCGCGGCCGGCTACCCGGCGCCAGCACCGGCGGCAGCGCCTTGTCGGCCGGCCAGCTCATGGCAATGCGATCGCCCTGGGAATGCACCACCGGCGCGTCGCGCAGATTGAGAAACTCGATGTCGGCCGCCGGCTCGGCAAACCCCAGCGCGCATACCGCGGCTTTCTCGATGATGGTCTGGCAGTAGTCGTCCACCTGCGACTGCAGCCGCTTCTTCATCATCGACGGCGGCTCGGAAATCAGCTTGCGCAGGCTTTTCAGGGAGTCGATCCGGTGGGATTGCGAGATTTCCGACATGTGCTTTTGCCTTTCGTGGTGCCAGTTTTCACTGTCTGCATGCTAGGCAGGAGGCTGGCGACAACCAAGGTCGCCGGAGTCAAAGCACATGGCTTTCGGTTGCAAGCCCGCGCCAGATGCGCGCGCCGCTGCAGGTTGATCCGCAACGCGCTGCGAATGACGCCAGAAGCCCTTCCGGTGCGCGCCGCGGCGCCCGAGACTGGCTGTCGGTTTGATTCCCCACACGAGGCCGCCTTGACTCTAAGAAACCTTTCAGACATCGAAGCGTTCGAACGCCGTCCGTTGGCCGCTGCCGACTTGCCCAGCAGCACCTACGAGATGCTGGCGCGCAGTGAACGCCGGCACGCGGCGCTGCCGGCGCTGTCGTTCTTTCCCAGCATGCAGACCATGCGCACGCCCGCCACCTGGACCTATAGCGCGCTGCTGCAGGAGATCCGGCGCTTTGCCAATGCCCTGCACGCCAGCGGCTACGGGGCCGACGACGTCGTCGCCTACGTGCTGCCCAACCTGCCCGAGACCCATTTCGTGCTGTGGGGCGCGCAGGCCAATGGCATCGTGCTGGCCGTCAATCCCCTGCTCAGCGCCGATGCCATCGCACAGCTGCTGCAGGTCGCACGCGCCAAGGTGGTGGTGACGCTGGCCCCGGCCCCGGGCAGCGACCTGGCGCAAAAGCTCAGGCAGGCGCTGCAGCGCGTGGACAGCGCCGAGCTGCTGGTCGAAGTCGATGCCGCGCGCCATGCCCCGGGCTGGAGCGCGGCCGATGGCGCGCCGCCGGGCGCCGGCCTGCGAAATGCCGCGGGCCGTGCGCTGAGCGTGACCGGCTACGACGCCTTCGTGGCCGCGCACGCAGGCGACCGCCTGCTTGGCGCGCGCGTCATCCAGCCGAACGCGGTGTCCTCGTACTTCTGCACCGGCGGCACGACGGGCCTGCCGAAGATTGCGGTGCGTGAACACCTGAACGAAGTCTTCGATGCCTATGCGATGACCTGCATGATGGCCGACGGCCTGCGGCCCGGAAAGACGCTGTTCTGCGGCCTGCCGCTGTTTCACGCCAACGGCCAGCTGGTCACCGGGCTCGCGCCCTGGTCGGCGGGCGCGCATGTGGTGCTCGGCACGCCGCAGGGCTACCGCGGCGCGGGCGTGCTCGAAGGCTTCTGGGCACTGGTCGAGCACTACCGCATCCACTTCTTCAGCGGCGTGCCCACGGTCTATTCGGCCCTGCTGCAGCAGCCCTGCGAAGACTTCGACATCAGCTCCCTGGAGCTGGGCATGTGCGGCGCCGCGCCTATGCCGGTCGAGCTTTTCCGGCGCTTCGAGGCGCGCACGGGCGTGCGCATACTCGAAGGCTACGGCCTGACCGAAGGCGCCTGCGCCAGCAGCCTCAACCCGCTGGCCGGCGCCTCGCGCATAGGCTCCATAGGCCTGCGGTTTCCCTACCAGCAGATGCGCGTGCTGCGCCTGGACGCACAGGGCGACTATCTTGGCGAATGCGCCACCGACGAGATCGGCGTGATCGCCATCAGCGGCCCGAACGTCTTTCGCGGCTATCTGCAGGAGGCGCACAACCGCGGCGTCTGGCCCGAGCTGGGCGACGGCCGGCGCTGGTTCAACACCGGCGACATGGGCCGCCAGGACCGCGACGGCTACTTCTGGCTCACGGGGCGCAAGAAGGAACTGATCATTCGCGGCGGGCACAACATCGACCCGCAGCTGATCGAGGACCCGCTGTACCGCCACCCGGCGGTCGAGATGGCCGCGGCCGTGGGCCGGCCCGATGCGCATGCCGGCGAGCTGCCCGCGGTCTACGTCAAGCTGCGCGCCGCGGCAGCGGTCACGCCGCAGCAGCTGCTCGACTATCTGGCCGCTGAAATCGCCGAGCCCGCAGCCATGCCCCGGCGGCTGCAGCTGGTCGACGCGCTGCCGCTGACCGCCATAGGCAAGATCTTCAAGCCCGCGCTGGTCATGCAGGAGATCGAGGACGTGGTGCGCTGCGCGGCGCAGGCCCACGCCACGCCGCTGCTGCAGGTCCGGGTGGAGCAGGACCCGCGGCACGGCTATCTCGCCACGCTGACGCTGGCCGCCAGAAGCCAGGCGCTCGAACAGCATCTGCAGCGCTTTGGCTTTGGCAGCGCATTCGCCACCACCCACGGCGTGTCGACCTTACCTTCCCCCGGAGAAGCAGCATGCCCCGCATCGAAGTAACCGCCTTGGACGGCGCGCTCAGCACCTTGCACGGCATCGAGGGCGAGACCTTGATGGAGGCCTTGAGAAACGGCGGCTGCGACGACATCGAGGCCATCTGCGGCGGTGCCTGCTCGTGCTCCACCTGCCATGTCTACCTCGTCGGTGGCTGGTTCGAGGCACTGGGCGAGCGCAACGCCGGAGAGCAGGAACTGGTGGCCGAATCCGCGCACTTCCAGCGCAACTCCCGGCTTTCCTGCCAGGTGGTTCTGACGGCGGCAATGCAGGACCTGCAGGTGGTGATCGCGCCACCGGACTGAGCGCCCGCCCCCTGGCGCCGGCCGGAATGCGGGCGGCGCGCCCGCGCGCTATAGTCACTCCTCGAAGTCAACCCCCGGAGTGATCGACAGATGGCCAGAGCCCCCACAGTGTCTGCCGTTGCCGTGCTGGACCTGCACGACCTGCTGCTGGCCCTGGGCGCCGTGACCCCGGCCGAGATGCGGGCCGCGGGACTGGACGGCGCGACCCTGGTCGATCGCAGCAGCACCGCGCTGCCCGTGCCCGAGCAGCGCCTGCACGAGTCGCGCCTGCTGGCGCTGTGGCAGATGGCCGCGCGCAGCGCGCAGCTGCCGCATATCGGGCTGCTGGTCGGCCAGCACTACAACCCCGCGACGCGCGGCTTGCTGGCCAGCTGGCTGTTCCAGTGCAACCACCTGGGCGAAGCCCTGCAGGTGTTCCAGGACCACATCGCGCTGATGAACCCTTCGGAAAGCTGGACGGCCAGCGTCGACGACGACACGCTGCGGCTGGGCTTTTCCTTTGCGCCCGGCAAGAACTACCCGCGCGCGGCGCTGGAGCGCAGCATGAGCGCGCTGCTGCGCTGGACCGCGGAGATGACCGGCGCGCCGACTGTTCCCACGGCCTGCGAATTCGCCTTTGCGCGCCCGGCATATGCCGAGCGCTACCGCGAAGTGTTTGGCGCCAACATCCGCTTCGATGCCCAAGGCAACAGCATTCTCCTGCCGCGCGAATTCCTGCACCGGCCCATTCACAGCGCCAACGCCTACCTCAAGCAGATTCTCGAGGAGCGGGCGCTGCAGACCTTCCAGCAGCTGGCGGTCACCAACGCGCTGACCGGCAAGGTCCGCCAGCACATCCAGTCCGATCTGCACCGGGGACTGCGCATCGACGACATCTGCGCCTCGCTGCATGTCACCCGCCCCACGCTCTATCGCCGCCTCAAGCGCGAGGGCACGAGCTTCACCGAACTGGTGGAGACCGTGAGAAAGGAGCTGGCCTACAAGCAGATCCAGCAGGGCCTGCCCGTGGCCTCGGTCAGCGACGGCCTGGGATTCAAGGACGTGAGCACCTTCCACCGCGCTTTCCGGCGCTGGTTCAACCAGTCGCCAGGAGAATGCCGGGCGCCCGCCAGCCTGCCGCTGTGAGCGCCGCGGCCATCAGCCGCGCGCCGTTTCCAGCCCCCAGCCCAGCGCCTTGTAGAGCGCGATCACATGCAGGTACGAGGCGGTCTCGGCCTGGGCCGCTTCCTGGCGCAGCGCCGCCAGCGTGCGCTGGTTTTCCAGCACCGCGAGATAGCTGCCCGCACCCGCCGCGTAGCGCCGCGTGGCGATCGCCAGCGCGCGCTCGGCATGCGCGGCCGACTCCAGCAGCGCGCCCAGCTGCTGCTGGTGGCGACCCAGCTGCGTGACCGCGTTCTCCACATCTTCCTGGGCCTGCAGCAGCGACTGCTCGTAGCGCGCCAGCGCGCCTTCGGACAGCGCGCTGGCGCCGCGCAGCCGCGCGCGCGCGCTGCCCAGGCGCAGGGCCGGCCAGGTGATCCCCGGTGCCAGCGCAAAGGCGCGCGTTCCCAGGCCCGCGTCGGCGCCGCGCAGCGCGAAGAAGCCGACAAACGCGCCCAGGTTCAGGCGTGGATAGAGTTCGGCCGTGGCCGCGCCCACGTCCTCGGTGCTGGCCGCGAGCAGGCGCTCGGCGCGCACCACATCGGGCCGCTGGCGTATCAGCCGATCGACATCGCCCAGCGGCAGCTGCCGCGCCAGCGGCGCGGGCGCCAGCGTCTGCGCCGCAAACGGGCTGTGGCCAGGGCGCCGGCCGGTCAGCACGTCCAGCCGGAACTGCGCCTGGTCGCGCGCCGTGGCCAGCGGCGCCAGCGCCGCCTCGCTGCGCGCGAGTTCCGCGCGCGCGCTTTCCACCGCGTCCAGCGCGCCATTGCCCGCCGCCAGCCGCGACTGCAGCAGCGCCAGCGTGGCGCGCCAGCTCTCGGCCTGGCCCTGGGCCAGCGCCAGGCGGCGCTGCAGGCCCTGGCCCTGGTAGTAGTGGCGCGCGACATCGGCGGCCACGGTCAGCCGCACCAGCGCGAGATCGGCCTGGGCCGCGTCGGCGCGCGCCTGGGCCGATTGCGCCAGGTGGCCGAGCCGGCCGAACAAATCGATCTCCCACTCGACATCGAAGCCCGCGCGCCAGCTTGCGGACAGGCTGCGCTGCGGCGCGCCGCCGGCGCCCGCGCGCTGCTCGCTGCCGCGCTGGTAGCCGCCCTGGGCCGTGACCGCGGGAGTGCGCTCGAGCTGCTGCTCGTCGAACAGCGCGCGCGAGACGCGCAAATTGGCCTGGGCCTGGCGGATGTCGTGGTTGTGCGCCAGCGCGCGCTCTATCGCCTCGGCCAGCGCGGCGTCGTCGAGAAAGCTCCACCAGGGCGCGGGCACCGGGGCAGCGTCGCTGAACTGTCCTTTTTCTCCGCTGGCCAGCGTGATGGCCGGCACCTCGGGCGTGGCATAGCGGGGCCCTACGGCGCAGCCCGCGAGCAGGGCGCAGAGCGCAGCGGTGGCCAGGCTGGCGCGTCGGATGTTGTTTTTCATGGCGGGCCTCTCAGGATGCATGGGACAGCGGCTGGTCGGCATCCGCCAGTTGCCGGCTGCGCGGCGTGGCGGCGCTGGCCGCATGGTTGCGCGCCAGCAGCGAATAGACGGTGGGCAGCACAAACAGCGTGAACGCGGTGCCCACCAGCATGCCGCAGACAATCACCACGCCCAGACCGAAGCGGCTGCTGGCGCCCGCGCCCGAGGCAAACAGCAGCGGCACCAGGCCGAACACCATGGCCGCGGTGGTCATCAGAATGGGCCGCAGCCGGATCTGCGCCGCGCGGCGTATCGCCGCATTGCGGTCCAGCCCCTCGCCGGCCTGCAGTTCGTTGGCGAACTCGACCATCAGGATGCCGTGCTTGCTGATCAAGCCGATCAGCGTCACCAGCCCGATCTGGGTGTAGATGTTGAGCGTTGCCAGCCCCAGGGCCAGGGGAATCAGCGCGCCGCAGATCGACAGCGGCACGGTGATCAGGATGATCAGCGGATCGACCAGGCTTTCGTATTGCGCGGCGAGCACCAGATAGATGATGACCAGCGCCGCGAGAAACGCGAACACCAGCGCATTGCCTTCCTGCGTGTACTGGCGCGCATCGGACTGCCAGTCGTGGCTGAAGCCCGCGGGCAGCTCGCCGGCGACGGTCTCGAGAAACGCCACGGCCTGGCCCAGCGACACGCCGGGCGCGGGAATCGCCTGGAAGGTCGCGGCATTCTGCTGGTTGAACTGCGTCAGCCGGTTGGGCTCGACCTGCATGGAAACCTGCACCACGGTGGACAGCGGCACCAGCGTCTGGTCCTGGGTGCGCACGAACTGGCGCGCCAGCGCCTGCGGCGTCAGGCGCTGCTCGCGCAGGCTTTGCGGAATCACGTCGTAGGAGCGGCCGTCCATGGCGAAGCGGTTGAGGTAGTTCTCGCCGACCAGCACCGCCAGCGACTCGCCTATGTCCTGCATGCGTATGCCCAGGCTGCTGGCCTTGGAGCGGTCTATGCGCACCTGCACCACGGGCTTGTTGTAGTCGAGGTCGCTGTCGACGACGACAAACAGGCCGCTTTCGCGCGCGCGCCGCTTGATGTCTTCCATGGTCTGGAACAGCGCGGCGTAGCCCTGGGCGCTGCGCAGCACCATCTGCACCGGCAGTCCGCCGGTCGAGCCCGGCAGCGCGGCAAGCTGGAACACGAAGATGCTCGTGCCTTCGACGTCGCCCACCGCGGCCTGCAGATCGGCCTGCACTTCGGCCGCGGAGCGCTCGCGCTCGCCCCAGCCCGACAGGTTGATGCCGCCTATGCTGGAAGCCGGCCCGTCGCTGCCGTTGATGATCCAGCGGCCCACGGTCTCGGGCATGCGCGTGTAGACCGCGTCCAGCTGCTGCGCAAAGCGCTGGACATAGTCGAGGTTGGCATGCTCGGGCGCCTTGATCGCGGTCAGCACGCTGGCCTGGTCCTCGGCCGGAGCAAGTTCGCGCTGCGGCAGTTGATAGAGAAAGGGCAGGCTGGCGAACACCAGCAGCGCGACCGCGCCCGTGAGCCAGCGGTGGCGCAGCGAAAAGCCCAGCGCCGCGCCGTAGCGCCGCGTCAGGCCGCCAAAGAAGCGCTCGGCCGCATGCGCCATGCGCCCCTCCTGCTGCGCGGGCGGCAGCAGGAACGAGCTCATCACCGGCGACAGCGTGAGCGCGACCACGCCCGAGACCACCACGGCGCCGGCCAGCGTCAGCGCGAACTCCTTGAACAGCGCGCCCGTGAGCCCGCCCATCAGGCCTATGGGCGCATAGACCGCGGCCAGCGTGATGGTCATGGCAATCACCGGACCGGCGACTTCGCGCGCGCCTATCAGCGCCGCGGCGACGGGAGAGCGCCCGGCCTCGATATGCCGGTGCACGTTCTCCACCACCACGATGGCGTCATCGACCACCAGGCCTATGGCCAGCACCATGGCCAGCAGCGTCAGCAGATTGACGCTGAAGCCGAAGGCCAGCATCAGGCCGGCCGCGCCCAGCATCGACAGCGGAATCGTCGCCACCGGAATCAGCACCGCGCGCAGCGAGCCCAGGCACAGATAGATCACCACCACGACAATCAGCAGCGCTTCGAGCAGCGTGTGCATCACCTCGGTGATCGAGGCCTCGATGAAGCGCGCGGTCTCGAAGGCCAGATCGACCTTCACGCCCGGCGGCAGCGTCTTGCGGATCTCGGGCAGCAGCTGCTTGATTCCGGCGACGATCACCAGCGGATTGCCCGCGGGCGTGGGCTGCAGGCCCAGGTGCACGGCGGGCACGCCGTCCATCTGCGCGCTGCTCTCCGAGCTCGCCGCGCCCAGCTCCACCGTGCCCACGTCCTTGAGCCGTACCAGGCCCGCGCCGTCGTTGCGCACCACCAGCTCGCGAAAGCCTTCGACGCTGTTCAGGTCGGTATCGACGCGCACGTTGGACACCACGTACTGTCCCTTGACCTTGCCCGGCGCGGCCTGGTAGTTGTTGCGCCGCACGGCTTCGGCGACATCGGCCGCGGTGAGCCCGCGCCCCGCAAGCCGGTCGGCGTCCAGCCACAGCCGCATTGCCAGCCGCTGGCCGCCAAAGACCTCGACCTTGGCCACGCCGTCAATGGTCGCGAACATGGGCTCGACCACGCGCGCCAGGTAGTCGGTCAGCGCCGGCGTGGACAGCGTGTCGCTGGAAAAGCCGACATAGGCGACGGCCGTCGATTCGCCCGACGAGCGCTCTATCACCGGGTCGTAGGCCTGCTCGGGCAGCTTGTAGCGCACCTGGTTCACCTTGGCCATGACTTCGGTCAGCGCCTGGGTGGAGTCGCGGTTGAGCTCCATGCGCGCCGTGACCACGCTGCGGCCCTGCACCGACGAAGACGACAGGTAATCAATGCCTTCGACCGACGAGATGGCCTGGGCAATCGGCTGGGTGACAAAGCCCTGCATCAGCTCCGACGACGCGCCCGGGTACTCCGTGGACACGGTGATGGTCGAGCTCTCGAGCATGGGGTACTGGCGTATCGGCAGGCGTTCGAGCGCCAGCAGGCCCAGCAGCAGGATCAGGGTGCTCACCACCAGCGCCAGCACGGGCCGGCGCACGAAAAGATCGGTGAACTTCATGTGCGCTCCTCGAGCGTGTCGGCGGCAACGGCCTGCACGGCCATGCCGTCCACCAGCTTGAGCTGGCCCGAAGTCACGACCCGGTCGCCGGCGCTCAGGCCCGAGGCAATCTCCACCCGGCCGTCGCGCCGCGCGCCGGTGGTGACGGCCACCCGCTTGACCGCCAGGTCCTGGCCTGCGCCGGCCTGGGCGATGAACACCGTTTCGCCATAGGCGGTGTAGGTGACCGCGGTCTCGGGCACCGTCAGCGCCTGCACGGCGTCGGGCCGCGCGACCTCGACCTGGGCAAACATGCCGGGGCGCAGCGCGCCGTCGGCATTGGTGAGCGTGGCCTGCAGCTGCACCGTGCGCGAGCGCGCGATCAGCGGATCGACGGCCGTGATGCGCGCGCTGAAGCGGCGCTCGGGATAGGCATCGATGCGCAGCGCCACCGCCTGTCCGACCTTCAGCTGCGGGCTGGCCTGTTCGTCCAGCGAGAAATCGACATGCAGCGTGCGCGCGTCGACCAGGCTGACGACGGCCTCGGCCGGGTTCAGATACTGGCCTTCATGCACCCGGCGTATGCCCAGCACGCCCGCGAACGGCGCGCGTATTGCTTTCTGCGCAATCACCGCCTCGGTGTGGCGCAGCGCGGCCAGCGCCATGTCGCGCTCCATGGCCGCGTTGTCGACCTGCTCCTGCGTCGCCGCGTTGTCGGCCAGCAGCCCGAGCGCGCGCGCATGCAGCGTCTGAGCGTTGCGCGACTGGGCCAGCAGGCGCTGGCGCTCGGCCTGCTCGGGCGCGTCGTTGAGCTGCACCAGCAGCTGGCCGGCCTTGACGGCCTGGCCGGACGCGAACGCGATCTTCGTCACCCGCCCGCCGACTTCGGCCGTGACCTGCACCTGGCGCGCCGAGGCAAGCTCGCCCACGCCCGAGAACACCTGCGCGACGCTGTCGCTGCGCACCGTGGCCAGCGCCACCTTGGTGGCGGGCGGCGCCGCGGCCGCGGGCTTGGCCTGGGGCGCGGTGCTGTAGACGATGGTGGTGAATGCGAGCGCCGACAGGACGATCGTGAAGAGGTACAGGGTTTTCTTGCGCATGATGAAAGCCCGGGCCGCTCAGGCCCAGGACAGGTTGAAGAGAAAGAAGGCGGCGACGGTCCAGAGCAGCAGGCTGATGTGGGCCTGCTGCAGGCCCTCCTGGCGAATCCAGTAGCCAAACCACAGTCCGCCCAGGTGCATGGCGAACAGGAAGGCGGAAAAGGCGCTCAGCCCCAGGTTGAGCCAGGGCCGGGCGGCGGCCAGGTCAGCGGAAAACAGCAGCGGCCAGGCGCCGGCCCAGAAAGCGCCGGCGGCAACGACCTGCAGCGCCAGCACCACCAGCAGCGCTGCGCGGTGCAGGGCCGGCGAACGCAGGGCGCGCGCCAGCAGCGGCGTGTCGACGATGGGTGTGAGCTTGAGCGGCGCCATGTTCATGGTCGCGCCAACGGCGGCCGCCGAACCCGCGAAACCCTGGACGTTGTTGGCGACGCTCAGCGACAGCCAGACGGCAAGCCCGAGCGCGTGCAGCGCCTGAAAAAGCCAGAGGGAGAAATCCAGATCCATGTCGACGCACCTAAAAATCAAAGCAATTGCTTGGATAATAGGTTTGAGCAGCCAATTAAGCAAGAGATAACTTGGTTAATCGAATGGCGGCACGCGCCCGCGGAAAAGCCCGGTCTTTGGTGGCCTGGATGATAATAAGAACAATTCCCAACATGGTCGGGCCGTCATGGACTTCCAGGTCGATTCCGCCGCCACAAGGTGTGTCTTGCTAGAGCGCTACTACCGCGAACTGCTTCATTTTCTGCAGCGCCAGGTGAGCGACCGCGATGCGGCCGCCGACCTGGCGCAGGAAAGCTACGCCCGCGTGCTGGCGGCCCAGCACGCGGGCCGCGACATCCTCGATGTGCGCGCCCTGCTCTATCGCACCGCGCGCAACCTGCTGGTCGATCGCCACCGGCGCACCGAAGTGCGCCGCCACGACGACCTCGACGCCCTGGCCGACACCGAGCAGCCGCCCGCGCCGCGCCATCTGCAGCCCGAGGAGGCGCTGGCCTCGCAGCAGATACTGCGCGCCTACTCCAGCACCATCGACCGCCTGCCGCCGCGCTGCCGCGAAGCCTTTGTGCTGCATGTGTTTGACGACCTGAGTCATGCGCAGGTCGCGCAGCAGATGGGCATTTCGGTCAGCATGGTGGAAAAGCACATCGTGCGCGGCATGCTGGCCTGCAAGCTCTGCGAGCGCAGCGTCGGCGCGCAGGACAGCCCGGCCGCGCGCACGCCCGGCTGAAGTGCCGCCCGAACCGGCGCCCGCCTGCGTCTATAGTCAAAGCCTGCCCATGAACCAGCCCTCTTTCCACCGCCCTGCCGCCGCCGCCGCCGCCGAGGCTGAGGCAGATGCGCGCGCGTTCGAGGCCTTCGCGCAGGATCAAGATGCGCTCGACATCGAAGCCGCGACCTGGGCTGCGCGCCGGCGCAACGGGCTGGACGCCCAGGGCCAGGCGGAATTTGACGCCTGGCTGGCCGCCGCGCCCGCACATGCCCGGGCGCTGGAAGACATGCAAGCCACGCTGGGCCAGCTGCGGCAGATGGCGCCCGCCGATGTCGCCGCGCTGCGGCGCGGTTTCGAGCGCCAGGCCCGACCCGCGGCCGAACGCCGCCGCTGGAGCCCGGGCCAGGGCCAGGGCGCGCAACGCCGCTCCTGGCTGGCGCATGCCGCCGCGGCGCTGCTGGTGGTCGTGGTGGCCGGCGCGGGCTGGGGCGGCATCGAACGCTGGCGCGCCCTGCCCAGCTTCGAGCAGGCATTTGCCACCGAGCGCGGCCAGCAGACCGTGGTCACGCTGCCCGATGCCGATGCCGGCGGCAGCACGCTGCAGCTAGACACCTCGACGCGGCTGCAGGCGCAGCTGTTTCGCGACCGGCGCGAAGTGCAGCTGCAGGACGGCCAGGCGCTGTTCACGGTGCACTCCGACGCCCGCCGCCCGTTCCATGTGCGCGCCGGCAATCTGCGCATCACCGTGGTCGGCACGAAATTCTCGGTGCGGCATACCGCGGCTGGCCTGGACGCGGGCCGTACCGTGGTCGCGGTCGAACAAGGCCATGTGCGCGTGGCGCGCGCGGACGCTGCGGCCGCTGCGCCGGTCGAGCTGCTGGCCGGCCAGATGGTCGCAGGCGACGCCAGCGGGCATATCGGCGCCGTCGCGCAGATTGCGCCCGACGCCGTCGCGCCCTGGCGCGCGGGCCGCGTGAGCTTCGACAACACGCCGCTGGCCCAGGCGCTGGCCGAGTTCGAGCGCTATCGCAGCACGGGCCTGGTGATCAACGATCCGGCCGTCGCCGACCTGCGCGTGGGCGGCAGCTACAACGTGCAGCAGTTCGCGCGCTTTGTCGACAGCCTGGCGCTGATGCTGCCGGTGCGGCTGATCCCCCGGGGCGAGCAGCGCGAGATCGTGCTGCGCCGGCCTTGAAATATTTTTGCAGATTTCGCGTTTTCAACCTGAGGTTTGCGCGCGCTGGCGCGTCTTCATAGGCAGGAACAGGTGCGCGCGCTGCGCTGCGCCTGACAAGACCACCGACCGAGGATGACACTTTCCATGCCTGCCGCGCGCTTCAACCCTGCCCCACTGACCCTGGTGGCCGCCATTGCCACGACGCTTGTCGCCTGCCTCTCGCTGCCCGCCCAGGCCCAGAGCGGTGCGCCCGCCGCCGGCGCCACGCCGATCTCGATTCCGGCCCAGCCGCTGGGCCAGGCGCTCAATGAACTGGCGCGCGTTGCCAATCTGCAGCTGAGCTTTCCGCCTGCGCTGGTGGCCGGCAAGACCGCGCCGGCCGTCTCCGGTCGGCTGACGACGCAGCAGGCGCTGGCGCAGCTGCTGGCCGGCAGCGGCCTCGAGACCACGGTCAACGGCTCCTCGGTCATCGTGCGCCCCGCGGCCCCCGCCAGCTCGGGCCTGCAGGCGCTGCCGGTGGTGCAGGTCGTCGACTCCGCGACCGGCCTGCCCGCGGCCTATGCGGGCGGCCAGGTGGCGCGCGGCGGCCGCGTAGGGCTGCTGGGCAACCGCGACCTGCTGGACACTCCGTTCAGCGCCACGCACTACACGGCCCAGCTGATCGAGGACCAGCAGGCGCAGAACCTGGGCGACGTGCTGGTCAACGATCCCTCGGTGCGCAACACCTATTCGCGCGGCGCGGGCCGCGACGAGTTCAACATCCGCGGCTTCACGCTGTTCAACTACGACGTGTCGTTCAACGGCCTCTACGGCATCTCGCCGCGCAACGCCAGCGCGCTGATCGGCGTGGAGCGCGTCGAAGTGCTGCGCGGCCCGAATGCGCTGCTCAACGGCATGGCGCCCGCAGGCTCGGTGGGCGGCGCGATCAACCTGGTGCCCAAGCGCGCCGGCGCCGAGCCGCTCAACCGCGTGACGCTGTCGTACATCGATGACGGCCAGTTCGGCGCGCAGTTCGACATCGCGCGGCGCTTTGGCGAGCAAAAGGAATGGGGACTGCGCGCCAACGCGCTCAAGCGCTCGGGCGACACGCCCGTCGACCATTCACGCGAGCAGCTCGACGCGTTGGCACTGGGCGTCGACTACCAGGGCGAGCGCCTGCGGCTGGAAGCCGACCTGAGCTACCAGAACCGTCTCACGCATGCGCGCAGCGGCCTGCTGTTTCCGCCCGAATCGGGCATCGCCATAGGCCCGGCGCCAGAGGCAAAGACCAATTTCCTGCCCGAGTGGACCTATTGGAAAGCCAAGGAGCTCTCGGCCATGGTGCGCGCCGAAGTCGATCTCGCGCCCGGCGTCACCGCGTTTGGCGCGATCGGCGCAATGCAGTACGACTTCCGCAGCCTGCAGACCAGCTGGCTGATGCAGGACAGCGCCGGCACTATCGCCGGACGGCCGACACGCCTCAACGAGGAAGTCGACACCCGGACGGCCGAAGCCGGACTGCGCGGCGAATTCCACACCGGCGCGTTGCACCATGCCGCGGTGGTCAGCGTCAGCACGCTGAACTCCGAGCAAGGCACGCGCCGCCAGAACGGGTCGTTCATCTTCTCCAACCTGTACGCTCCCGCCGGCATTGCCGAGCCCAGCATCATTGCCGCGCCCGGCATTCCGAAAGTCAGCGAGACCAGGCTGCGCAGCGTGGCGATCGCCGACACCATTTCGTCAAGCGACCGGCGCATCCAGCTGACGCTGGGCGCGCGCCACCAGCAGGTCGAGAGCTCGGCCTTCGACAGCGCCAGCGGCAGCCGCAGCGCGCATTACGACAAGTCGGCGGTGACGCCGGTCGCGGCGCTGGTCGTCAAGGCAAGCGACATGTTCTCGCTGTACGGCAACTACATCGAAGGCCTGAGCCAGGGCCCGACCGCGCCCTCGGGCGCGGCCAATGCCGGCCAGGTGTTCCCGCCTGCAAAGGCCAAGCAGATCGAGCTCGGCGCCAAGTACGACTTCGGCCGCTTCGCCAGCACGCTGAGCGTGTTCCAGATCGAGCGCCCCAGCAGCTTTCTCGACCCCGTGAGCCTGCGCTTTCGCACCGACGGCGAGCAGCGCAACCGCGGCGTGGAACTGATCACCCAGGGCGAAGCCGCCGCCGGCATTCGCCTGCTGGCCGGCGCCGCCTACACCCAGGGCAAGCTGGTGCGCACCGAAGGCGGTCTCAACGACGGCCGCAGTGCGCCCGCCACGCCGAGGTTCCAGCTGAATCTGGCCGGTGAATGGGACACGGCTTTCGTTCCCGGCCTGACATTCACCGCGCGCGCGCTGCGCACCAGCGGCCAGCAGGTGGATGTCGCCAACACCCAGCAGATTCCGGGCTGGACACGCTACGACATCGGCGCGCGCTACCGCTTTGTCAGCGGCAATGTGCCGATCACGATTCGCGCCGCGATCGAGAACGTCGCGGGCAAGAACTACTGGCAATCGGCCGCGCGCGAAGGCCTGACCATAGGCGCGCCGCGCACCTTGCTGGTGTCGCTGTCGGCGGACTTCTAAGCCTTGGGCTCGGCTGACATGCGCGCCGCGCGCTGGCGCCTGGCCTCGCGCTGCGTGGCCGCGGCGCTGGGCGGCTATGCGCTGGCAAGCACGCTGCCGGTGGCCCTGGTAGCGCTCGTTGCGCCGGCCACGCTGGCGCGCGCCGACGCGGCGCTGGTCGCGCTGCAGCTCAGTTTCGTGGTCTACACCGGCGCCGTGGTCTGGGCGTTTGCCGCGCGCAGCGCGGCCCTGGCCTGGGCCGCGCTGGTGCTGGCAACGCTGCTGAGCGGCGGCATTGCGCGGGTCGTGCTGTGAGCCCGCGACCGCCGCTTTTGCGCCCCGCAATGGCCTGGCTGCATGCCTGGCTGGGCCTGCTGCTGGGCGGCCTGCTGTACTTCATGTTCGTCACCGGAACGCTGGGCTATCTCGACAGCGCGATAGACCGCTGGATGCGGCCCGAGCTGCCGGCAGCGCGCTATCCCCTGCCTCCCGAACCCGCGCTGCGCCAGGCCCAGGCCTTCCTGCAGACCCATGCGCACGAAGCGCGGCGCTGGAGCATCACGCTGCCCATAGACCGCAACGAACCCTATCTGCGCGTGGCGTGGCAGGGCGAGGCCGGTTCCGGTGCCGCCTATCTCGACCCCGGCTCGGGGCACCAGATAGCGACGCGCGCCACCGGCGGCGGCCAGACGCTCTATCAGCTGCACTGGCGGCTGCACTACCTGCCGGCGCGGGCCAGCGAATGGATAGTCGGCCTGGCCAGCTTCGTGCTGCTGATCGCGCTGGTCACGGGCCTGATCGTGCACCGCAGGATCTTTGCCGACTTCTTCACCTTCCGCCCGGGCAAGGGCCAGCGCTCCTGGCTGGACGCGCACAACCTGGCCAGCGTGGTGTCGCTGCCGTTCCAGCTGATGATCACCTATTCGGGTCTGGTCTTCGTGATGTTCACGCTGATGCCGCTGATTCCCGCCGCCTGGTACGGCGCGGGCAACAGCGGCCAGCAAGCCTTTCTCAACGAGGTGTTCCCGCCGCTGGCGCCGGCCCAGGCCGCGGGCCGGCGCGCAGCGCTGGCGCCGCTGGAGCAGCTGCTGCCGGACGTGCGCGCCCAGTGGGGCGCGGCTCCCGTGGCCAGCATCGACATCCAGGATCCGCACGACGCCAGGGCGCGTATCCTGGTTGTCGGCGACTTCGCCGCCGGCCCGCTGCGCGCCGCCAACATCCTCGCCTATGACGGCGTCAGCGGCGCGCGCCTGGCGCAGCGCCCGGCCTGGCAATCGGCGCCCAGGGCGCTGCGCGACCTGCTGCTGGGATTGCACGAAGGCCTGTTCGCGCCGCCCGTGCTGCGCGCGCTGTATGTGCTGTCGGGCCTGCTGGGCGCGGCAATGATTGCCACCGGCATGGTGCTGTGGACGGTCAAGCGGCGCCAGCGCGGCGATCGCCATGCGGGGCTGGCCCTGGTGGAGCGGCTCAATGTCGCCGTCATCATGGGACTGCCGGTGGCGATTGCCGCCTATTTCTGGGCCAACCGGCTGCTGCCGCTGGGCCTGGAGCGGCGCGCCGACTGGGAAGTGCACGCGCTGTTCCTGGCCTGGCTGCTGATGTTTGCCTGGGCCGCGCTGCGCCCGGCGCGGCGCGCGTGGCGCGAGCAGGCGCTGCTGGCCGCGGCGCTGTGCGCCGCCCTGCCGCTGCTCAATGCGCTGACCAGCGCGCAGCATCTGGGCCGGGCGCTGGCGCAACAGGACCTGGCAATGGCCGGCTTCGATCTGGCGGCGCTGGCCGCAGGTGCGCTGTTTGCCGGCATGGCCCGGGCGCTGGCGCGGCGCCAGGCACTCAGCGGTTGACGTCGACCACCGTGCGCCCGCGCACCTGACCGTGCAGGATGCGGCGCGCGATCTCAGGCACATCGGCCAGGCCGATCAGCGTTTCGGCCTGGCCCAGCTTGGCCAGGTCGAGGTCGCGCGCCAGCCGCTGCCAGGCCTCGGTGCGCGCCCACTGCGGCGCATTGACCGAGTCGATGCCGGCCAGCGTGATGTGGCGCAGGATGAAAGGCAGGACCGAGCCCGGCAGGTCGGTGCTTTGCGCCAGGCCGCAGCTCGTCACCACGCCGCGGTAATCGGTCTGCGCCAGCACGTTGACCAGCGTGTGGCCGCCCACCGAATCCACGGCCCCGGCCCATTTCGGCGCGGCAACGGGCTTGCCCGGCTCCGACAGCGTGCGCCGGTCAATCACTTCGCCGGCGCCCAGGCGCTGCAGGTAGGAGGTTTCCTCGGAGCGGCCCGTCGAGGCAATCACGCGATAGCCCAGCTGCGACAGCAGCGCCACGGCCACCGAGCCCACGCCGCCGCTCGCGCCCGTGACCAGGATGGGCCCGCGCTCGGGCGTGAGCCCGCCCTTTTCCAGCGCCAGCACGCTGAGCATGGCCGTGTAGCCGGCCGTGCCAATCGCCATGGCGTCGCGCGTGGAGAACGCCGCCGGCACCTTGACCAGCCATTCGCCGCGCACGCGCGCGCGCTGGGCGTAGCCGCCGAAATGCGTCTGGCTCAGTTCCCAGCCGTTGAGCAGCACGCGCTCGCCGGGGGCGAAATCGGGATGGCGCGACGCGGCCACGACGCCCGCGAAATCTATGCCCGGAATCATGGGGAAGGTGCGGATCACGGGCGATGCGCCGGTGATCGCCAGCCCGTCCTTGTAATTGACCGTCGAGTATTCGACATCCACGGTCACGTCGCCGTCCATCAGCTGGGCGTCGTCGATACGGCGCAGTTCGACACTGATCGCGCCGTCTTCCCGGCTGGCCCACAAGGCATTGAAAGTCATTCGGTGCACTCCATGTCATGCAAAAACGCAGTGACTGGAATGATCGGCGCGCCACCGCAAAGTTGCAAGGCGCGGCGCCGCGCCGGAATGCCCGCCAAAGCCGTCACTTGCAACAGGCCTTTTGCGCAATCTCAAGAGAAGCACAGACGCTTCTATCTACACTAGGGTTATTACCTAATACCAATGGGCGGCTTGCGGTCAACATGTCTGGTTGGGCCCCATGCGCACCGTGGTTCGGTACTTGGACATCCATACACCCTATAGGAATCTGATCATGAAGAAAATTCTCGCTGCCCTGGCTCTGAGCGCTTGCGCTGCTGCTCCCGCTTTTGCCGCTGACTGCGCCCTGACGGTCGAAGCCAACGACATGATGCAGTTCAACACCAAGAGCATCACCGTGCCCAAGGAATGCAAGAACTTTTCCCTGACCCTGAAGCACGTGGGCAAGATGCCCAAGACCGCCATGGGCCACAACCTGGTCGTGACCACCGCTGCCGACCTCACGGCCGTCAACGCCGACGGCATGAAGGCCGGCGCTGCATCCGACTACATCAAGAAGGACGACGCCCGCGTGATCGCCCACACCAAGGTCGTCGGCGGCGGTGAAAGCACCACCATCGAATTCCCCGTCGCCAAGATCAAGGCCGGCACCGACTACAGCTTCTTCTGCTCGTTCCCCGGCCACGCCGGCATGATGAAGGGTTCGCTGAAGCTGGGCGCCTGATCAGTTTTTGCTGAATGGGAAGTGGTGGCTGATCCACCGCTGCCGCAAGAGCCTCCCCTGCGCAAGCAGCGGAGGCTTTTTCATGTCTGGATCGGCGGCGGCGCATAAAAAAACGCCGGGCATGGCCCGGCGCAAACCTTGGAATCTTCGCGGTCAGAAGGCGTGGCGTATGCCTGCGGCAAAGCCGCTTTGCGAGCCGCCGGCCACGGGCGCGCCGCCCGCGGCTGCATTGCTGACCGACAGCGCGAGCGCGCCATCGTTGGAGATATGGCCGGCAGTCGCATAGACCGCCGTGCGCTTGGAGAGGTTGTAGGTCGCGCGCAGCGCGAACAGCGTGGCCTGGTTGGCGCTGTTCTTGTAGTCGAGCTTGAACACCTGGCCGTCGACCACCATTGCGGGCGTGACGTTGTAGGCCGCGCCTACGTACCAGAGGTTGCTGCGCCGCGCCGCGGGCGTGGCGTCGTTGTCGCGCGCAATCAGTCCCGCGCCCAGCTTCAGGCCATTGAACTTCGTCCAGCCGGCAACGGTGGAGCGGCGGTCCTTCATGCTGCTGCCGGTCAGGCCCGCAAACGCGCCCGCGCCGCCGCGGATCTCATCGACGGCCAGGGCCAGGCCCCAGTTCGCGGCATCGTACTTGGCCAGCAGCGACCATTGGCGGCAGGCCTTGCTGTCGGCGGCGTTCTCGCCCGCGCAGTTCGCGCCCGATGGGCTGGGGCCGGCGTTGACGGTGTCACGCCCGAAGCTGTATGTCGCGCCGGCCGTGAAGCCGTTGAAAGTGCCGCGGTAGGCGATGGCATTGTCCACGCGCGCGTTGGGCAGGTAGCTGTCCAGCGAGCCCGAGCCGAAGGCGCTGGGGCCCAGGATGTCGGCATCGAGCTGCGACCAGAACAGCATCGAGTACTGGCGGCCCAGCGTCAGGCTGCCCCAGCCGCCCGTCAGGCCCACATAGGCCTGGCGACCGAAGGCCCGGCCGCCCTGGTTGAACGTGCCGCTGTCCACGCCCAGGCCGGACTCGAGCGTGAACACGGCCTTCAGACCTGCGCCCAGATCCTCGGTGCCGCGAAATCCCAGGCGCGAGGGCGCGCTGCCCGTGAGGCCGGGCATGCGCGTGAGGCCACCGCCGCCGGGCGTTGCATCGGTCAGATGCTCGACCGAGGCGTCCAGCAGGCCGTAGATCGTGACGCTGGTTTGCGCCTGGGCAGCGCCGCAGGCGGCGGCCAGCAGGCCAAGGGTCAACAGGGAACGTTTCATCTTGAGGTCTCCTCTCTTGTCTTCAGGGTGGTGGTAACAGTCAACGGAAATTCAGCTGCCGGTGGACGCGGCAGGCGTGTCCCAGCCCAGCGCGCCCGCGTCCTTGCCGGCAACCGAATACAGCGCCTTGGTGTTGCGGGTCTGCTGGAACACTTCAAGCGACTCGCCGCGCATCGCGGCGTAGATGTGCAGGTTGGACACGCCGATCACGGCGCCCAGCTTCTCGAGCAGGAAGAAGATGACGCCGTAATGGATCAGCCCGCGCCAGTCGCGCGCGCGCACCAGTTGACTTTCCTCGGGAGTGAGCTGCGCGCGCGCATAGGCCGCTTCCTCATCGGCGATGAATTCGGCGCGCGCGCCGGGCTCGATCAGCGCGTGCAGGAAGCGGTTGAGCCGGTAGGCCTTGACGCTGCGCTCCAGCGTGAATGGATGCGTGCCCTCCAGCGCCTCGGCGCCCGCAAGCTGCAGCTGCATGTGGGCGCGGTGGCGCTGCAGCACGGGCGCGGGCAGGCCGCTGTCGGCGGGCGCGTAGATCGCGGCGGCAATGCCGGTCATCGACGGCAGGTAGTAGCTGCGGTGCAGGCAGCGCACCTGGGACGCCAGCGCGCCGCGCATCACCAGCCACATGATGACTTCCGCGCCTTCGAATCCGCCCAGCGCCGCGTACTCGGCATGGGTCATCTCGGCAAGCTGCTCGGGGTCGCGCTCGAACAGATCGAGAAAGCGCGCGTCCCATTCGGGGTTGTTGAAGCCCGCACGCTCGCCATGCACCTGGTGCGACAGGCCGCCGGTGGCGACGATGGCCACGCGCAGGTCCTCGGGATAGCTTTCAATCGCGCGGCGCAGCGCCTGGCCCAGCTTGTAGCAGCGGCGCGCGCTGGGAATGGGAAACTGCAGCACGCCCATCTGCAGCGGCACCAGCCGCACCGGCCACTGCGGGGCGTGCGGGCACATCACCGACAGCGGCGAGAAGCAGCCATGGTCCAGGCCCTTGTCCTGGAAGAACGACATGTCGAACTCGTCGGCCATCAGCGACTGGCCGATGTGGGCCGCCAGGCCCGGATGGCCCGCGATCGCCGGCAGATCGCGCGCGCCGCCGCCTTCGTCGGCCACCGCCCAGCGCTCGCCCACGCCCAGCGAGAACGCGCTGTAGTGGTCGAAGAAGAAGGACGTGACGTGGTCGTTGTAGATGAACAGCAGCACGTCGGGCTTCTGTTCGGCAATCCAGTCCTGCACCGGCGCGAAGGCCTCGAAGATGGGTTGCCAGACCGGGTCCGAGCGCTTGTCGCGGTCGAACGCAAAGCCTATGGTCGGGGTGTGCGAGGCGGCGATGCCGCCGATGATCTTGGCCATGGAATGGGGTGCCTTTGCAGGCCCCGTTGTCGGGGTTGGGAAAAATGCGGGTGCGCGGCACCCGCAGCGGTTCAGGGGGCGGCGTTGAGCTTGGACTTGATCCAGGCAAAGGCTTCCTGCACGTCGTAGTTGCCGCTGTGGCCCACCAGGTAGGGCAGCTTGAAGCTGACTTCCTTGACCGACGTGTCCTTCTTGATCGCCTGGTGCAGCAGCTCCTGCATGACAAAACCGGTGTCACGATCGACCATGCCGTGGCGCACATACCAGTAGGGGGCGCTGTCGGCCGCGGTGTTCAGGTAGGCGACCGGATTGATCAGCTTGATCTGCCGGGCCAGCGTGTTGCTGCTGCTCGCGGTGTAGGCCGCCCAGTCCAGTCCGGTGTCGTCCTTGCCCGAGCCGTCACCGACCTTCTGGTTGTTGTTCCAGGACCATTCGGTGAAGTTCGCATACTCGTAGTTGGCCGAGCCGAAGAGATTGGTTTCCCCGCTGATGTTCGGATTGCCGGTCACGCCCGCCGCATCGAATGCGACCACGGTCTTGAGCGCCTGGTTGGCGGCCACGTAGTCGATGAACTTGGCGTAGTCGATGTGGGCCACCTTGGCGCTGGTGCCCGTGCCGGTCAGGGTCAGCCAGTCGTTGACCAGCGTCTTGCGCGCCGTGACGAAGTTCCCGCCGAGCTGCGGCACGGCCGTGCCCTTGGCGATCTGGCGCTCTATCTCCTCGGTCAGGCGCGTCTTGATGGTGTCGGCCATGCTTGCCGCCGTCACGCCGAGATTCAGGCCGTCGAGGTAGGCCGGAAAGCTCGCGGCCAGGGCGCTCGAAGCCGCGCGCTGCGCGCCGGCGCTGAATGCCACGCCGCCCAGCGCGCCCGTGTTGGCATCGCTGCGCACCGCGCTGTACTGCCACTCGTAGCCGGCGTCGGCATTGCCCAGGTTGTTGATCGGGCAGTAGGCGACGGCCATGTACACATCGTCCTTGAGCGTGCTTGCCGCAGCATCCCCCGCGCCCGTGACGCCGGCGGCGCCGATGTCAGCGAGATAGGACAGATAGTCCGCGCTGTTGCCGCTGGCCGCGACGGCCGAGGTCAGTCCGCCGCCGCCGCTGGTGCCGTTGAGCACGATGCGTTCGGCCGAGCCCGGCATGAGGCTGTCGTTGAGCCGCATGTAGCGTATTGCCGCCTTGGTGTCGACCACGGGCGAAGGCGCCTTGCCGGCCCAGCTGCCGTCCTCGGCGCGCGCGCCGCGGCTGCGCGTGCCCACGTTCACCACCACGTAGCCGGCCTTGAGCGCCGCGCCTATGTTGTCGGTGTCGCTGGTGCTCACAAAGGCCTTGCCTTCGGTGATGGTGGTGGCGACGGCGCTGGTCCACCAGCCGCTGTTGTTCACGGCCATGTACAGCGCGGTCTTCTGGTCGTCCACCGAGGCTTCGGGCACAGAAACGATCATCGACTGGTAGGCATAGGGATCGGCCATGGTGGTCGTGCCGCCGCCCAGCGTTGCCTGCGTGGCCGCCATCTTGATCGGCTTGGCCACATAGACCACGCGGTACTGGCGCAGCTTCATCGGCGCGCCGTCCACGGTGACCGTGACGGTCGTGTATTTGCCGGCGTCGAACTTGAGCGCCGCATCCTCGGCGTCGACGACCGCGGGCGGCGTCTCGACGACGCTGCCGCCATCGCCGCCACAGGCAGCCAGCAGTCCGGCCGAGGAAATGAGCGCCAGCGCGCTGGCCAGGGTGCGGCGTTTGAAATTCAGTTGCATGCTTGTCTCCTTGCCCCGTTCGAGGCTTTTGTTATGAATAAGGGAAAGATCAGGGGCGCGCGGCCTGCTGTTTGGCAATCAGGCTGCGGGCGTCTTCCAGCATCCGGCTGCCGTTCAGCCCCTTGGCGTTCATGTCCTTGACCCAGTCGGCCGAGAGCTTGTCGCCCAGCTTCTTCCAGGCCACCAGCTCGCTTGCGGGAATGACGTTGGTCGCGTTCTTCGCCGTGAGCTGCTTGCCCTGGGCATCGGCCTGGACAAAGGCCTTGCCGATCTGGCCCGAGAACGCCTGGCCAGAGTTGTTGTCTATGACCTTCTTCAGGTCGGCGGGCAGGGCTTCATACTTGGCCTTGTTCATCGCGAAGATGAATGTCGAGGTGTAGAACGCGGCCTCGCGCGGGTCGGTTTCAGAGTGGTACTTGGCAAGCTCCTCGAGCTTCACCGAGGGCACGACTTCGTAGGGCACGACGGCGCCGTCGATCACGCCCTTGGCCAGCGCATCGCCCACCTGCGGCACGGGCATGCTCACGGGCGTAGCGCCCAGCATGGCGATGAACTTGTTGGTCAGGCGCGTGGGCGCGCGCAGCTTGAGGCCGCGCAGATCGGCCATGGTGCGTACCGGCTTGCCCGCCATGTGGAACACGCCCGGTCCGTGCACGTGGAAGGCCAGCGGCTTGACGTCCTTGAACTCCACCTGGCTGTGGGTCTGCGCGTAGTCCCACAGCGCGCGGCTCGTGGCCTCGGGGTCGCGCATCATGAAGGGCAGCTCGAAAGCCTCCATCGACGGAAAACGCCCCGCGGTATAGCCGGGCAGCGTCCAGACCACGTCGGCCACGCCGTCGCGCACCTGGTCGAACAGCTGGGGCGGCGTGCCGCCCAGCTGCATCGACGGGTAGATCTGGCACTTCATGCGGTTGGCCGACTCCTTGGCGATGCGCTCGCACCAGGGCTGGATGAACAGCGTGCCCGCGAACGATGTCGGCGGCAGGTGGTAGTGGACCTTGAGCGTGACTTCCTGCGCCGCTGCGGGAAGCGCGGCGGCGGCAAGCAGGCCGCAAAGGGCAAGCAGGTGGCGCAGTTTCATGGGTTGTCTCCTTCGTTGTTGAGCCTCTGGGGCGGGTCGTGCGCAAAAAATGGGCGGCGCGCTGCCCGGCCTGCGGCACAGCGCAGTTCCGGGGCAGTCAGGTACGGGAAGTCAGGTCAGCCAGTGCACCAGCCACAGCGCGGTGGAGGGGAAGGCAATCAGCAGCGCAAGCCGCAGGCCGTCGGTGATCAGGAAGGGAACGACGCCCTTGTAGGTCTCGACCATGGGCACGTCGCGCGCCAGGCCGTTCATGATGTAGACGTTGAGTCCCACGGGCGGGAAGATCATGCCGATCTCGCACACGGTCAGGATCAGGATGCCGAACCACAGCGCCTTGTCGGTCGGCCCCAGGCCGAAGAAGTCCATGCCCATGATCACGGGAAACAGCGTGGGCACCGTGAGCAGGATCATGCTCATCTCGTCCATCACGCAGCCCAGCGCCACGTAGAACAGCATCACGCCGACCATCACCAGCATGGGCGAGATCTGCAGATGACCGACCAGATCGGCGAGCTGCGTGGGCAGCTGCGACAGCGCCAGCGAGGCATTGATCATGTCGGCGCCGATGAAGATCAGGAAGATCATGCCGCTGGTCTGGGCCGTGGTGCGCACCGCGGCCGCGAACTTGCCGCGATCCATTTCGCGGCGCGCCAGCGTGATCACGCAGGTCAGCACATTGCCGATGGCCGCGCCTTCGGTGGCCGTGAACAGGCCGCCGTAGATGCCGCCGAACACCACGACGAAGATCGCGAGAATCGGCCAGACCTTCAATGCCGTCGACAGCAGTTCGGCATGCGGCACGCGCTGCGCGGCGGGCGCATGCTGCGGGTTGATGCGCACGATCACGGCGATTGCCAGGATGTAGCCCAGGGCCGCGATCAGCGCCGGCACATAGGCCGCGAGAAACATCTTGGTGATGTTCTGCTCGGTCAGGATGGCATAGACCATCAGCGTCACCGAAGGCGGCAGCAGCACACCCATGGTGCCGCCCGTGGCCAGGGCGGCCGTGGCCAGCCGCCCCGAGTAGCCAATGCGGCGCATCTGCGGATAGGCCACCTGGGCAATCGTTGCCGTGGTCGCTACCGTCGAGCCGGAAATCGAGCCAAAGGCCGCGCAGGCCAGCACGCCGGCCATCGCCATGCCGCCGCGAAACCGGCCCAGGAGCGCATTGGCGAAGTCGAACAAGGCCTTGGCCAGCCCGCCCTGCACGGCAATCGCGCCCATCAGCATGAACAGCGGAATCACCGACAGGTCATAGACCGAGACCCGGCCGTAGACCGCGCCCTTGAGGTGGGCCAGCAGCGGCAGCCAGCCCGACAGCGCAACGTAGCCGAACGCGCCGGGAATGAACATCGCAATCGCGATCGGCACGCGCACCGCCATCAGCACCAGCATCGCGGCAAACATCGTGAGCCCTATGGACATCGTGCTCATGCAGCCTCCCTGGGCTCAATGCAGGCGATGAACTGCGCAATGCCGATCAGCACGCACAGCGCCAGCCCGGGCAGCATCAGCAGGTAGGGAATCCACAGCGGCAGGTCCATCAGCATGGAGCGCTCCTGCGCCGCGTAAATGTCGATGCCGCCGACGGCGACGCGCCAGGTGACCAGCGCCAATGTGAGCGTGTAGAGCAGGATGCCCAAGGCGTCCATGCGCCGCTGCGCCGCGGCGCTCGCGCCGGTGGTGAAGAAGTCGACGACGATGTTGGCGCGGCGGAACTGCGTATAGGGCAGGAACGAGGCGACGACGATGGCGCCGCCAAGCTGCACCAGTTCGACGTCACCGAGAATCGGGTGGGCGAAGAAAGCGCGCCCTATCACGCTGGTGGTGGTCATCAGCGCCACGGCCATGAGCACGCAGGCGCCTACCGCGGCGCTGGCGTCGCACAGGCGCTCCAGCCCGCGCATCGTGGGTGACTGTGTCGGGGAATCCATTGGTTCTTGTCTCCTGCTTCTTGGTATGGGCAGACGCGGCTTTCGCCGCCGTCGCCGCGCCTTGATGTGGCTCAAGGCGCAAGCGAAGTCTAAAAATTAGACTGAGGTGCAGGAAGATGCTGTGCAAGCCAGCGCGATAACCTGGAGATATCATCAACGCATGAAACTCACCAACCTGCGCGCGCTGGTCGCGGCCATCGAGGAAGGCAGCCTGCGCGCCGCGGGCAAGCGATTGGGGGTGTCGCAGCCCGCGCTGACCAAGCTGATACGCGAGCTCGAACGCGAGCTGGCAACCACCTTGCTGGTGCGCTCGACCACGGGCGTGGTGGCGACGGCCCAGGGCATGGTGATGTACGAGCGCGCGGTTGCCGCCGAGCGCGAACTGCTGCAGGCCGTGGAGCAGATACGCCAGCTCGACGGCCACATGACGGGTGCGCTGACCATAGGCGCGGTGCCGCTGGCGGTGATGCTGCTGGTGCCCGAAACCCTGCGCACCTTCGGCAGCGCGTTTCCCGGGATACAGCTGCGCATCTCCGAGGAGCTCTACATCGCCCAGCTCACGCGGCTGCGCAAGGGCGAAGTCGATATCGCGCTCGGGCCGCTGCCGCCCGAGCTGCCGCCCGGGGAATTCGTCGTCGAGACGCTGATGCCCATCACCATGGTGCCGGTGGTGCGCAAGGGCGACCCGCTGGCGCGCGCCAGCAGCCTGCGCGAGCTGGTCAGCGCGCCCTGGGTCTACACCGGCGCCTCGTCGGACTCGGGCTACGCCAGGACCTTCTTCGAGCTGCACGGCCTGCCCGCGCCGCCCGCGGGCGCGCTGGTGAACTCGACGCTGGGCCTGCTGTCCATCGTCGCCAGCGGCAAGTGCATAGGCCTTTTGCCGCAGCAGATCGCGGCCCACCCCATCGCCACGCAATACCTCGACACCATCCAGCTTGCCGAAGGCCCGCTGCAGCTGACGCTGTGCGCGCTCACGCGTTCGGACGTGCACCTCAAGCCCAGCGTGCGCCAGTTCATGGCCCACCTGCACCGCGCGGCCCACCACCTGACGCAGGAGGCCGGCCCGGCCGGCGGCGCGGCAAAAAGGTAGTATCCAGGGCTTAGGCGAGCGACCGGCCCGCCGCTCCCTTCGCACCGCCGCATGCCGCCCACCGACGACCTCCCTGGCTCCTCCGCCCCCTTCTCCCTGCGCGCGATTGCGCTGCCCGCGTTTGGCCCCTCGCTGATGTTCGGCATAGGCGAAGGCGCGATCCTGCCCATGATTCCGCTGATGGCGCGCGAACTCGGCGCGAGCATCGCCATGGCTGCGCTGATGATCACGCTGCTGGGACTGGGCTCGCTGCTCAACAACCTTCCCGCCTCGTTCATCACCATGCGCTGGGGCGAGCGCGGCGCGATCATTGCCGCGGGCTTCTGGAGCGCGGCCGGCATGCTGCTGTGCCTGCAGACCCACAGGCTCGAACTGTTTGCGCTGGGCTGCTTCATGGTCGGCATGTCGCAGTCGGTCTACAACATCGCGCGCCAGAGCTATCTCACGGCCGCCGTTCCGCCCGGTTATCGCGCGCGCGCGCTGTCGACGCTGGGCGGGGTGATGCGCATAGGCCTGTTTGTCGGGCCGTTTCTCGCCGCCACGGTGGTGCATGCCTATGGCATGGGCGCGGCGTTCTGGATAGGCATCGCGGGCGTGACCTGCGCCTCGCTGATCGGCATGCGCGTGCCCGATCTGCCCGAGCCCGCGCTGCCCGCGGGCCAGGCACCGGTACACACCACCTGGCTGTCGATTCTCAAGGACCACCGCCGCGTGTTCCTGACGCTGGGTTTTGCCATCCTGCTGGTGAGCGCGGTGCGCGCCTCGCGCCAGGCCGTGCTGCCGCTGTGGGCCGACCACCTGCTGCTGGCCCCGGCCGCGGCCTCGCTGATCTACGGCCTGGCCGGCGGCATAGAGATGCTGCTGTTCTACCCCGCGGGCAAGGTCATGGATGTCAAGGGCCGGCGCTGGGTCGCGCTGCCCTCGATGATCATCATCGGCGTGGCATTGATGCTGGTGCCGTTCACCACGGGCTTTGTGAGCCTGCTGATCGCCGCCATGGCGATAGGCTTTGCCAACGGCATAGGCTCGGGCCTGATCATGACGCTGGGCGCCGACCATGCGCCGCCCCATGGCCGCGCCTACTTTCTCGGCGCCTGGCGCTTCATGGCCGATGTCGGCTCGACGGCCGGGCCGGCCCTGGTCGCGCTGCTGGCCGCCGCGGTGTCGCTGGCCGTGGGCGTGGCGGCCACCGGCGCGTTTGCCTTCACCGCCGCAGCCATGATGGCGCGCTGGATTCCGCCGCACCGGGCGCGCTGACGGCCGACGCCGTGCAGGCAAAAAAAACGCCCTGTGAACAGGGCGTTTTGCAGGCGGGACGCGGCTACTTCTTGAGCTTGTACGCCACGACGTAATCGCCGGCCTTGGTGCCGATCGAGCCGTGGCCCCCGGCCACCAGCACGACCATCTGCTCGCCCTGGCTGTTGAGGTAGCTCATGGGCGTGGCCTGGCCGCCGGCCGGAATGCGCACATCCCAGAGGATCTTGCCGCTGGCCACGTCATAGGCGCGGAAGTTGTTGTCGACGGCAGCGCCCAGGAAGGCGACGCCGCTGGCGGTCAGCAGCGGGCCACCGATGCCGGGAACGCCGACACGGATGGGCAGCGGCACGGGCGACAGGTCGCGGATGGTGCCGTTGCGGTACTGGTAGGCGATCTTGCCGGTGCGCAGATCGGCCGCGGCCACCGTGCCCCATGGCGGAACCTGGCAAGGCACGCCTATGGGCGACAGGAAGGGATGCATGGCCACCGCGTAGTCGGCGCCGGCATTCTCGTTGAGGCCCTGCTCGCCGGTATTGGTCTGCTGACCCGCGATCTCGGCCTTGGGCACCAGCGTAGAGACAAAGGCCAGATAGGTCGGCATGCCGAACATCACCTGGCGCTGCGGATCGACCGCGACGCTGCCCCAGTTGAAGACGCCGAAGTTGCCCGGATAGATCAGCGAGCCCTGCAGCGACGGCGGCGTGTAGCGGCCTTCATAGCGCAGCTTCTTAAACGCGATGCGGCACATCATCTGATCGATCAGGCTCGCGCCCCACATGTCGGACTCGCGCAGCGCGGGCGGCTCGAAGCTCAACGCCGACACCGGCTGGGTCGCGGCCACGGTCTGGCCGGGAATGTCCGTGCCCTGCGGCGCGGCGCGTTCGCTGACCTGCTGCAGCGGCGTGCCGTCGCGGCGGTCGAGCACATAGACGTCACCCTGCTTGGTCGGCACGACCAGCGCGGGCGTGCGGCCCTTGGGCAGGTCGAGGTCCAGCAGCACGGGCTGCGCGGGCGAGTCCATGTCCCACAGATCGTGGTGCACGAACTGGCGCACCCAGCGCACCTGGCCGGTCGCGAGGTCGAGCGCGACGACCGAAGTCGCGTACTTCTCCTCGTCGGCGTTGCGGAACATGCCCAGCTGGTCGGGCGTGCGGTTGCCCATGGGGAAATAGGCCAGGCCCAGTTCCAGGTCGGCGCTGGCCACCGACCAGCTGTTGGGCGAGCTGGCCGTATAGACCTGGCTGGGATCGTTGGGGTCGAACGGCGCGGTCTTGGCCGCATTGCCCGAGTCCCAGTTCCACAGCAGCTTGCCGCTGCGCACGTCATAGGCGCGGATCACGCCCGATGGCGAGTTGACCGCGTAGTTGTCGTTGACCGCGCCGGCAATGATCACCGTGTCGCCCGCGACCAGCGGTGGCGAGGTGGCGTAGTAATAGCCGCCCTGCTTGAACGGCATGTTGTGCGTCAGGTCGATGGCGCCGTTGCTGCCGAAGTCGGCGCAGGGCTTGCCGGTGGCGGCATCCAGTGCATGCAGCTTGGCGTCCGAGCTGGGCAGGAAGATGCGATTGGAGCAGGTTGCCGTGCCGGCCGCGGCCTGTGCGGGAGCGGCGGCAGCCGTCGCTGTCAGCGCCGTGCTGGCGTGGAACGAAACGCCGCGGCAGGTCTGGTGCTGGCGTTGCGATTCCATGCCGGCCTTGGGATCGAAGCGCCAGCGCTCCTTGCCGGTATCGGCGTCGAGCGCGATCGCCAGGCTGTGCGGCGTGCACAGGTACAACGTGTCGTTGATCTTCAGCGGCGTCGCCTGGTAGGTGGTTTCGGTCACGTCCTGGGGGCCGCGCACGTCGCCGGTCTGGATCTGCCAGGCGACATCGAGGTTGGCGACGTTGTCGGGCGTGATCTGCTTGAGCGGCGAGAAACGCTGGCCATGGCCGGTGCGGCCATAGGCATTCCAGTCGCCTTCGGCCAGCGCGCCGTCGCCGAGCTTGGGGTCGGCATTGACGACGTCCATGGGCAGCGTGCCTTCGATTTCATGCAGATGGCGCGGAATGCCCACCAGCGCCACCACGGCCGTCAGCAGCGATGCCGCGAGAACGGGCCAGCCCGCGCCGAAACGGCCTTCGCCAGTCGCGCCCCGGCGCGCGGCCGGAACGGCCATCAGCACGCCGATGATCACCGGCAGGCCCAGACGCGTGGCCAGCGGCCACCAGTAGAGACCGGCTTCCCACAGCGACCAGGCCAGCAGTACCAGCAGCCAGACCGCGTACAGCGGCGTCGCCCAGCGCTTGCGCGCGAGCATGCCCACGGCGACGGCCAGCACGACCAGGCCGCTGAACAGATAGAACGGGCTGCCGCCCAGCGACAGCAGCCAGCCGCCGCCAATGGTCAGCGGCAGGCCCAGCAAGGCCAGAAGCAGAATGGTTAATGCATGCATGGCGTGCCCTTCTTCTGTATGCAGAGAATGGATGATGCCATGATTGGAATATGGTTTTTTTGCATGGTTGGGTTGAATAGCGACGCTGACGCAGCGAATTTCGAACGCGCGAGGCAATGCCATGCCGTTTTATTCGCCGCATGTCGTCCGGGCCGCCATCATATTCCCGCAGAAAGAGCTTGTTGCCAGCGTTACTACTCAGACATATAGAACACCGGGCCCGAAATCACCATGCCCAAGACCCCGATTCTGCGTCGATTCAAATCCTCACAGCCCGGCAAGGCAGGCTGGGCCTTGTAGGCCATGGCTTACAAATAACTTGGGATACGACCACTTCGCCGACATTGGTTTGAACGCAAACCGACGATTCAAATCCGAATGCGTGTTACCCGATAATCATTGGCGCGAATGGATTGCCGGTGCGCCGATTATGAAAACCCGCTGCAAGGACCAAACGGCCAGCATTGAATATCCGTTCGTGCTGGGCCGGAAAAATGGCACAAAAAAATCGGGCGGGATTATCCCGCCCTGAGCTCCCGTGAATCGGCAAGGCCGCAGCTACGCCAGCCCCTGCAGGCCTTCCTCGTACTGCCCCGCAATCAGCACGAACAGCATGCGGCAGGTACGCCCCGAGCGGTTGGCCCAGGCATGGTTGGTGCCGCGCTGCACCACCACGCTGCCGGCCTGCAACTGCACTTCGCCTTCATCGAGCACCAGCGTCAGCTCGCCTTCGATCACCACGCCGTAGTCAATGGACTCGGTGCGGTGCATCAGCGGGTGGGGCGAGCTTGCTTTCACGGTCGAGGCCTGGGCGTCGCCGATCTGCGCAAACGCGGCCTGCATGCGAGCGGCGCCATGGGCCAGGAAGTCCGCGGTATCGGGCGGAATGTCGACAAAGCGGATGCGCGTGCCCGCGGCTGGCGGGGGCAGCGCCAGCGGCCCCAGCGTCGGATCGGCAGCATTGGAGATCGGCGCCGGACTCTGCGCGGTGCTCCAGACCTCGTGGAACACCGTGCCGGGAATCGCCGCGACTTCGACCACGGTGGGCAGGGGGCCGCTGCTGGCGACCACCGCCCGGCCGCGCGCGTCGTGGCCGGTGACCACGCGGTGGATGGCCGGCAGGCTCATGGCCGGTCCTCGTCGAAGATCGCCACGGCGCGCGTCCAGCCCGCCGAGGCGCCGCGGATCTTGTGCGGAAAGCAGCTGATGGTGAAGCCGGTCGCGGGTATGGCTTCGAGGTTGTGCAGTTTTTCCAGATGGCAGTAGCCTATGTCGCGGCCCGCCTTGTGGCCTTCCCAGATCAGCGCCTTGTTGCCGGTGGCGGCCACCTTGGCCGCGGTGTATGAGAACGGCGCGTCCCAGCTCCAGGCGTCGGTGCCGGTGAGGCGCACGCCGCGCTCGAGCAGGTACATCGTCGCCTCGTAGCCCATGCCGCAGCCCGCGCCCAGGAAGTCGGCGTGGCCGTAGCGGCTGCCGGCGCGCGTGTTGACGACCACGATGTCCAGCGGCTGGAGTTCATAGCCAATGCGCTGCAGCTCGGCCTCGACATCGGCGGCGGTGGCGACATAGCCGTCGGGAAAGTGGCGGAAGTCGAGCTTCACGCCGGGCTGGAAGCACCATTCGAGCGGCACTTCGTCAATCGTGATCGACGGCCGCGCGCCGCCGAGCTTGGCGTCCTGGGTCGAGTGGAAATGCCAGGGCGCGTCCAGATGCGTGCCGTTGTGCGTTGTGAGCGTGACCCATTCGGCCGCGGCCGCCTCGCCATCGGGATAGTCCTCGGCCGTGGTGCCCGGAATCATCGCCATGAACTCGGGCAGCGTGTCCGCATGCTTCTGGTAGGTGATCCTGGGCGCCAGCGGCGGCGGGTCCGAGAGCACATCGTTTTCGAGATAGATCGACAGGTCGACGAACCTGCGCTGGGGCTTGGCGTTCATAAGGCGGAGGCTTTCATTCGGCGACCAAGCCAACGGCGCGTGCCAGGGCCTGGTGGGTCTGGATTTCGGTCTGGTAGAAACGGTCGAGTTCGGCCAGCGTCAGCGGGCTTTGCGGGTCCGTGCCCTGGCTGCGCAAGAAGGCCTGGACTTCGGGGTCGCGCATCGCGGCGTCGAACGCCGCATTCAGGCGCTTGGCCGCGGCATCGGGCACGGCGCGCGGCACCAGCAGCGCGCCCCAGGCGGTGTGCACGAAATTGCGCAGCGCCGTATCCTGGTTCCTGAGCGGCGCCGCATTGGGCAGCAGCGCGGGCGCCTGCTCGGCCGTGCTGCCGAAAGCGCGCAGCTTGCCGGTCGTGATCAGGTCGAGCCCAAGGCCGCCCAGCGGCACGAACGACAGATCGATCTGCCCGCCCGCGAGGTCCTGCACCGCGGGCGGCACGCCGCGGTAGGGAATGTGCGACAGCTGCACGCCCGACAGCTGCGCCCACTGTGCGCCCATCAGATGGATCATCGAGCCCTGGCCGATATGGCCGAAGCTCAGCGGCTTGCCCGCCTTGTCGGCCGCGCGCGCCAGCGCCAGCAGCTCCGAGTACTTTTGCGCGGGCAGATCGGGCCGGCCGGCCAGCACATAGCAGGCGCGGCCGAGCAAGCCCACGGGCCGCATCTGACCGGGTTTGTAGCGCACGCTGAGCAGCGCCGCGGGCGTCAGAATGGGCTCGGTCTGCGAGACCATCACCGAGGTCAGGCCGTCGGCGGGCGCATTGAGCATGCGCTGCACACCGATAGCGCCGCCTGCACCGGGCTGGTTCTCGACGATCACCGTCTGCCCGAGTTCGCGCTGCATCTGTTGCTGGAGCCGGCGCGCGAACACGTCGCCGGGATTGCCCGCAGGCTGGGGCACGATGATGGTCACATGGCGCCCGCCCTGCGCCAGCGCCAGCGGCGCGAAGCCGCCGACGGCCAGCGTCGCCAGCAGCGTGCGGCGTCCCCGGAAACCTGGTTGTTCATTCATGTTTGCTCCTGTCGTTCTTGTTGTTTCGCGGCGCTTTCCACCCCTGCGCCAGAACTGCACTCTAGACAAACCGCTTGTATTCCTGAAATGGATTCTTTAGATTCCAGGAATCGACACCATGAATATCAATACAAACCCGAGAACAGAAATGCAGGTCCAGAGCTGCCGGTCGCTCGGAAGGACCCGCAGCCGGAGACATGCGCTTCAACAAACTCGATCTGAACCTGCTGGTGGCGCTGGACGCACTGCTGGCCGAACGCAACATCAGCCGTGCGGGCGAGCGCCTGCATCTGAGCCAGCCGGCAATGAGCAATGCGCTCGCGCGCCTGCGCAGTTTCTTTGGCGACGAACTGCTGGCCGCGCAGGGCCGGCAGATGGTGCTCACGCCACGCGCGCTGGGCCTGATCGAGCCGGTGCGCGACGTGCTGATGCGCATCGACAGCACGATCACCACGCCGCCGCTGTTCGACCCCGCGCAGTCCACGCGGACCTTCGTGCTGCTGCTGTCGGATTTCACCACCGCGGTGTTCATTCCGCCGCTGCTCGAGGCGCTTTACCAGCAGGCGCGCGGAATCCGCCTGGAGCTGCGCGCGCTCAACGACAAGCCCGCCGAGCAGCTCGAGCAAGGCGACGCCGACCTGCTGATCATTCCCGCGCAGTTCACCGCCGCCAACCATCCCTCGGCGCCGCTGTTCGAGGAGCAGTATCTGTGCGTGACCTGGGCCGGCCATAGCCGCATCCAGCACGCGCTGACGTTCAACGACTATCTCGAATGCGGCCATGTGGTCGCGAACTACGCGACCGGCCAGCAGCGCGCGGCGTTCGACAGCTGGTTTCTCGACCGCTTCGGCATCCAGCGCCAGGTCGAGGTGTCCGCGCCCAGCATGGCGGCCCTGCCCCAGATGGTGGTCGGCACCGACCGCATTGCGACGGTGCACAGGCGCGTGGCACTGCAGGCGGAAAAAGTGCTGCCCATCAGGCTGTGGCCGCCGCCGCTGGAAGTGCCCACGCTGGAGCAGACCCTGCAGTGGCACCGCCACCGCGATGCCGATCCCGCGCTGCAGTGGATGCGCGAACTCGCGCTGCGCGTGGGGCGCGCGATCTAGCCTTCGCCGGCCAGGATGGCGCGCATGGCGTCCAGGCGTTCGGGGCATGCATGCTGCAGCCAGTGCGGGATCTGCGCGGCCGCCAGCGGCCTCGCGAACAGATAGCCCTGGATGCTCTCGATACCGCAGCGCACGACGCTGCGCAGTTCGGCTTCGGTCTCCACGCCTTCGACCGTGGCCAGCAGGCCCAGGTCGTGCGCCATCGCCGCTACATGGCGCAGCAGGATCTGGCGCTTGACGTCATTCTCCACGTCCCGCAGGAACAGCCGGTCGCATTTGATGCTGGTCAGCGGCAGGTTCGCCAGCAGGCCCAGCGAGGAAAACCCGGCACCGAAGTCGTCCATGATCACCTGGATGCCGCGCGCATGCAGTTCGCTCACGCTGAGGTAAATGCTGCGGCCGTTGGCCGTGATCGCATGTTCGGTCAGCTCCAGCCTGACATGCTGCGGACTGAGCCCACGCTGGGCGATCTCGGCCAGCAGCCAGTCGCAGAAACCGCTGGCCATCAGCGTCACGGGAGCGATGTTCACATGGATTGCCAGCGCATGTCCGCTCTCGTGCCACTGCCGGGCATGGCCGAGCGCGTTGAGCACGATGAGCCGGTCCGCCTGCTGCGTCTGGCCGCGCAGCTCGCATACTAGGAAGAATTTCTCGGGGTTGATGCGGCCCAGGCGCGGATGCTCCAGCCGCAGCAGGGCTTCGAGATGCACCGACTGGCTGCGCAGGTTGACGATGGGCTGGAAATGCAGCGCCAGCCTTTCGGGCAGCAGCAGCTCGTGCAGATAGTCGGCGATCAGCGCCAGCCGCGCATCGGATTGCACCACCGCCGAGTCCGCGCTGGAGCGAATCATCGACAGGCCGCGATGCACCAGTTGCTGGCGCCCGCGGTCGGCGCGGATGTTCGTCAGCTGCTCCAGCGAGATCGCGCCCGCGAAGATGCCCACCACGATCAGGGCCGCGGACTCATCGAGCGAGGTGGCCCCGAGGGCATTGAAATCCTGGTGGTACTCGAACGAAATCGACAGCAGCCATTGCAGCGCCACGACCACGCCGCCGCAGACGACCCACTCGGTCCAGGTGTCCGCATGCGGCGAGGCCGCGCCCCGCAGGCGCAGCCCCTGGAGGCGCCATGCCCGAAACATCACCAGGGCGGCAAGCACGACGCAGGCCAGCGCGAAAGGCAGGACATGGATGCCAGCGGCGCGGGAAAAGCAGTTCGTCACCAGGATCGTGTAGCCCAGCAGCAGTCCGGCCGACATTCCCGCGCTCGCCAGCATGCGCCACGACCAGCTGCGGCGCGTGAGCAAGGTGGGCAAGGTGAGCCGGCAACTGAGCACCATCACGACCAGCGCCGACAGCGCGGGCAGCAGCGTCCATTCATGCAGCTGGATGTCGACACGCAGATAGACGATGGCCATGACCAGCGCCCAGAAAATGCAGCCCATGCCCAAAGACGCGAACGACTCGAACACCCTGCGGCTGGCCTGGTCCACGGACAGCGACACATACTCGCACAGGCGCTGCGCGGCATAGACCGTCAACGAGGCAGCCAGCCAGAATGCCGCCAGTTGCCACAGAGGGGGAAGAACGGCTGGTGCGGAGTCGACGAGTTGTCCCAGCCCGGCGTCCGCGCCTGGCCACGATAGATATTGGTCCATGGATTCAAGGCGCTGCTGGGCCGCCGGTTTGGCCCGCATGCGCTTGCGCCGCAGGCGGCGCACCGCGTTCCTGCGCACAGGCGGACCCATTCCTCCAGCCAGATTGCCGGAGTGCGCAAACTATACGCGGTCGACAGCAGCCCGCCCGCAATGTACCGCGGCTTGCGCCCGCAGCGCGCGCCGCGGCACTTCGCGGACAATGGCCGGCAAGAACATGCTTTGCGCCTTCACACCCCATGCTTGAATACCTCACCATTCCCGTCACCGCCTTCCAGCAGAACTGCTCGCTGGTCTGGTGCAGCGAAAGCCGCGACGCGGTCGTCATCGACCCGGGCGGCGACCTGCCCGTCATCCTGGCCGAAGTCGAGCGCCTGGGCCTGACGCTGCGCGCGATCTGGCTCACGCATGCGCATATCGACCATGCGGGCGGCGCGGGCGAGCTTGCGCAGTCGCATGCCCTGCCCATCATCGGCCCGCATGAAGGCGATCAGTTCTGGATCGACGGCCTGCCCCAGCAAAGCGCGATGTTCGGCTTTCCGCCCGCGCAGAGCTTCACTCCCACGCGCTGGCTGCATGATGGCGACAGCGTGCAGATAGGCCGGGAAACGCTGGCCGTGCGCCACTGCCCGGGCCATACGCCCGGCCATGTGGTGTTCCATGCGCCGCAGATCGAGCGCGTGTTTGTCGGCGATGTGCTGTTCGCGGGCAGCATAGGCCGCACCGACTTTCCCCAGGGCAACCACGAGCAGCTGATCGCGAGCATCACCGAGCGCCTGTGGCCCATGGGCGGCGCCACGGTGTTCATTCCCGGCCATGGCCCCGAAAGCACCCTGGGACGCGAGCGGCTGAGCAATCCTTATGTCGGCGGGACCTGAGTCAGGCTGAGTTTCAGGACAGGGCGTTCATCCTTTGACGAGATCTCAAGAAACCGCTTTTTCCTTGAGATAAATGAGTCAATCAGTAAGGGATGAATTCTGGCAAACAGCGGCGTCCAGCAGATGAACACCGGTCGCCCTGCGCTTGTCGAAGGGCGTTTTGGCGCGTGCCGCAAAAAACCATGGCGGCTATATGTAAGTCCTGCGTTCACCCTTCAACAGGCTTGTATGGGTTGGTCTCCATCAAACACATGCCACCATGACAAGTCCACTTGCCAAGCTCACAGCCGGAACAACCAACTGGAAACCAGCGATCAAGTGAAATCGTAGTGAGCACGATGCCAGTGATGGCGCTAGCTGAGCCGACGGCAGCACCAATCAGACGAGCAACTTCATCCACGCCTTCACACCCATCACCGTGAGCGAAAAGACGAAGGTGGGCGGCAGCGGCTGGGGGCAGGGCTTGCAACAGACCGCCACGCAAAGGCCGGTGCTGATTGAGCTGCTGAATCAGGCCAGAGGCGAGCGCAGTACAAGACCACAGCGGTGACATTGCACAAAACATAGGGCTATGGATTGGGAGACAACAGCGCGCTCATGTGCAGCCCTACAACACTATTAATCAGTTGAATGTAGCCAATGCAGTTATTTGGAGAAATACGGAATGAACAATAAAGACAAGGGGAACGCAAATATCGGAATCGGCTTCGTCGGTTTGGTGCTCGGCTTGGTGAAATTGTTTGACCCACCTTCAATCCGGCCTACGGGTCGTTGGTCAATTATATTCGGCCCGCTATTCGATTCATTTGGACCAGCCGGACCAGCAGCGGCGTTTATTGCTATTGGATTTTTATTTGTTATTTTCGGAATTTTTCTCAGAAGTAAATAATGAGGCATCAAGTCGTTGCCTTTACCAGATGCGACATTGTCGTAGCAGATGGCGCCATTGCTACAGCCAACCTTGCCGCCTCCGAAATTAGCGGGCAGTCGGTCGTTTTTATCACAAAGTCAGCAGACAACATAGTGCTGGCTATCGAGATAGCAAAGAACATTAATGACCTTCATAAGGTAGTCTCCAATGCGGTTGCTGGTGATCTGAATGAGAATGTAAAAGAGCCCTTTGCATCAGCACTGGGCATGATGGCTGCCACCGCGTCAATTGGAGGAGGCCCTGCCGCCGCTGCCGACACTCTTATGTCCGAGGCATTCAGCACCGCATATGACACCGCTTCAAACTGGTCGAGCCAGCAAGACTGGTCGCCATTATTTGACTTCATCGAATAGATACACGCTGATGACGAAGCATCTATATCGCCAATAGCTTTTAATCCAGATTTGCACCTTGTTCCTGGACTCCCGAGCGGCTGACCACATCCACCGGCCGGTTATCTCTCTCATTATCGGCACCCCCCGATCCTCTGGTCAAAAAAATCATTTACGTTACCCCATGATTATCGGCTTGGATGGCGCGGCCCACCTGGCGGCACTGGCGCAGCAATCGGTGGCAGAACCGGCCGTGGCGCAGGCGTTTATGGATCGGGGATATAACGTCATGGCTGGCTCCGCGACGGCAGGCACTGCAGGAAATGACCTCCTAGTCTGAACCATTTGGGTGCCTATTTCATCGGCGGCGGTTTGGACCATGACGTCTTTAAAGGGATCGAAGGCAACGCCAGCTTGTACGGCTATTTTGCCGCCGGGCCGCCCCAAGGCGGCGAGGGCCCCCTCGGGGGGCAGCGACCACACGCAGTGAGGGAGCGTGGGGGCCTTATTTCCTCGCCTGGCGATACAGGCCATCCACCTTGGGCACATTGCGCTGCAGCTCGCGGATACGGTCCGGGCCGCTGGGATGGGTCGAAAGAAACGCCAGGCCGCCGCCGCTGCCGCCCGTCTCCTTGCCCATCTTCTGCCACAGCGTGACCGCCGCCTGCGGGTTGTAGCCCGCGCGCGCGGCCATTTCCAGGCCCACGAGGTCGGCGTCGCTTTCATCCGAGCGGCTGAACTGCAGGCTCAGCAGCTGCGCGCCCACCTTGGCGGCCGCATTGCCCAGATCGCCCAGACCCAGCAGCTGCGCGCCCAGCGACAGGCCGATGTTGGTCGCCTGGCTCTTGGCGAGCTGCTCGCGCGAATGTTCGCGCAGCGCATGCGCCATTTCGTGGCCCATGATCATCGCGGTCTCGTCGTCGGTCAGCGCGAGCTTGTCGAGAATGCCGGTATAGAACGCGATCTTGCCGCCGGGCATGCAGAAGGCGTTGATTTCCTTGCTGCCTATCAGGTTCACTTCCCAGCGCCAGGAGCGCGCGCGCTCGTTCCATGATTGGGCGTAGGGAATCAGGCGCTGCGCGATCACGTGCAGGCGCTGGAGCTGGGGATTGCCCGCGGGCGCGAGCGCGCCCTGGGACTTGGCCTTGGCAAGCAGCTGCTGGTACTGCTCGGCAGCCGCCTCTTCGAGCGTCTGCGCAGGCACGAGCTGGCGCAGGCGCGAGCCGCTGCCCACGTCGACCTGGGCCAGCGCCGCCCCACCCGCGCCCGCGAGCGCCGCCGCGCCGCCCAGACGCAGGAAAGCGCGCCGCGCCTGCCACAGGCTCGCGCCGGGAGCGCAACAGCGCAGGCACGGGGCCGCGCTTTCGTGGGGGAGAGAGGGGAAGTCGTGGTGCTGCATGCGCAAAAGTCTAGCGGTTCTGCCGCCGCCGCTCGTCAGACAAGGGCGCAACCGCGGCGCTTGCGCGAACGCGGCGGCAAAGCATGCCGATAATGGGCCCGCAGCCTGCTCTTACCGACATGACCCAATCCACCTCCCAAGCCGTGCCGACTTCCGGCCCCGTTCCCACCCGCAGCTGGCGCGATACCTGGCGGGTCTACCGCGAGCCCGCGAGCTGGCGCATGCTGGCGCTGGGCTTTTCGGCGGGCCTGCCGCTGCTGCTGGTGCTGGGCACGCTGTCGTTCTGGCTGCGCGAGGCCGGCGTGGACCGCGCGACCATAGGCTATCTGAGCTGGGTGGGCCTGGTCTATGCATTCAAATGGCTCTGGTCGCCGCTGGTCGACCATCTGCCGCTGCCGCTGCTCACGCGCCGGCTGGGGCGCCGGCGCAGCTGGCTGCTGCTGTCGCAGCTGATGGTCATGGCCGGCCTGATCGGCATGGCGTTCAACGATCCGCTGAGCAGCCTGCAGCCCGTGGTCTGGTGCGCGCTGGCCGTGGCCTTCGGCTCGGCGACGCAGGACATCGCGCTCGACGCCTTTCGTATCGAATCGGCCGATACCGACCGCCAGGCCGCGCTCGCGGCGACCTACCAGACCGGCTATCGGCTGGCGATGATCTGGGCCGGTGCGGGCGTGCTGTGGATCGCGGCGCGCACCCAGGGCGATGCCACGGGCTATATGCACAACGCCTGGCAGGTCGCCTACTGCGCGATGGCCGCGAGCATGCTGCTGGGCGTGATCACGGTGCTGCTGTCGCGCGAGCCCGCGCCACGCGCGCTGCCGCGCGCGCGCAATGCGGCCGAATGGCTGCGCGGCGCGCTGGTCGAGCCGTTTGCCGACTTCATCCGCCGCTACCGCTGGCAGGCCGCGCTGATCCTGGCGCTGATCGCGGTCTACCGCATCAGCGATGTGGTGATGGGCATCATGGCCAACCCTTTCTATGTCGACATGGGCTTCACCAAGGACGAGGTCGCGGCCGTGACCAAGGTGTTTGGCGTGATCATGACGCTGGCCGGCGCGTTTCTCGGCGGCGCCATGGCCATGCGCTGGGGCGTGATGCGCGTGCTGATGCTCGGCGCGCTGCTGTCGGCCGTCACCAACTTGCTGTTCGCGCTGCTGGCCACGCGCGGCCACGACCTCACGGGCCTGGTGTTCGTGGTCTCGGCCGACAATCTGGCCGGCGGCATTGCCTCGGCGGCGTTCATCGCCTACCTGTCGGCGCTGACCAATGTGCAGTACTCGGCGACGCAGTACGCGCTGTTCAGCTCGATGATGCTGCTGGCACCCAAATGGATTGCGGGCTTTTCGGGCGTCTTTGTCGATGCCCACGGCTATGCGACGTTCTTCACCGCCACGGCGCTGCTGGGCCTGCCCGTGCTGCTGCTGGTCTGGGCCGCATCGCGCGTGCCGCTGACACATGATTGACGGGAGTTGCCGCGCGCAGCAGATTTACCCCATCTTTACGCAGGCGACAAGCCGCTGTGACAGCCTGGCGCCACCATTGCAGGCATGGCCCTGCCCTCCTACTCCCCCACTTCGACGGATCCCATGAGCGTTCACCACCTGCTGATGATTGAAGACGACGCCCGGCTCGCGCAGATGGTCGGCGAGTATCTGGGCCAGAACGGCCTGAAACTCAACCACTGTGGCGACGGCCTCAGCGGCCTGGCCGCGCTGCAGGTGACCGACCCGCAGGCCCTGCCCGACCTCGTGATCCTGGACCTGATGCTGCCCGACATCGACGGCCTCGAAGTCTGCCGCCGCATCCGCGCCCTGCCCGGGCCCGCGGCGCAGACGCCGGTGCTGATGCTCACTGCCAAGGGCGACCCCATGGACCGCGTGATCGGCCTGGAAATCGGCGCCGACGACTACCTGCCCAAGCCGTTCGAGCCGCGCGAGCTGCTGGCGCGCATCCGCGCCATCCTGCGCCGCCAGGGCCATGGCGCGGTCGAAGCTCCCAGCCAGGCGCTGCGCTTCGGCACGCTGGAGATCGACCGCGATGCGCGCACCGTGACCGTGGGCGGCCAGCTCTGCGAGCTGACCTCCTATCAATTCGACCTGCTGGTCGCGCTGGCCGAGCGCGCGGGCCGCGTGCTGTCGCGCGAGCAGATCATGGAAGCCGTGCGCGGGCGCGAGCTCGAGGCGTTCGATCGCTCGATCGACGTGCACATGGGCCGCATACGCGCGGCCATCGAAGTCGACCCCAAGGCTCCCAAGCGCATCCTGACGGTGCGCGGCGTGGGCTACGTGTTCGCCAAACAGCAGGACTGAAGCCATGTCGCTGCTGCGCCTCTTTTCCCGCCGCCTGTATCTGCGCATCTGGCTGGCCGTGGTCGGCGGCGTGGCAGTGCTGACGCTGCTGGTCGCCTGGGCCTGGCAGACCGCGACGGAATTCAATGCGCAGCAAAACAGCGCCAGCGCCGCGCCGGCGCGCGAGATCGTGCTGCGCGACGCCGACGGCCAGGTGCTGGCCCAGGGTCTGGGCATACGCCGTCCGGGCGATCCGTCCGAAGGGCTGCGCTTCGACATCGCCGGTGCCGACGGCCAGAACTTCAGTCTGCAGATGGCGCCGCGCACCCAGCGCGGCGAGCGCCCGCCGCCGCATGGTCCGGCAGCGTTCTGGCTGCGGCCGTTTGGTTTCCTGTGGATGCTGGCGCTGGTCGGCGTCGCCGTGGCGCTGGGCGTGTTTCCCATCATCCGCCGGCTGCTCAAGCGGCTTGAAAACCTGCAGCGCAGCGTGCAGCGCTTTGGCGAAGGCGACCTCGCGACGCGCGTGCCGGTGCAGGGCAATGACGAGCTGGCCGACCTGTCGCGCCAGTTCAACGCCTCGGCCGAGCGCATCGAGGCGCTGATGGCCTCGCAGAAATCGCTGCTGGCCAATGCCTCGCACGAGCTGCGCTCGCCGCTCACGCGCATACGCATGGGCATGGAGCTGATGTCGGGCAACCAGCCTTCGCCGGCATCGCGCGCCGAAATCCTGCGCAACGTCAACGAGCTCGACCAGCTGGTCGACGAAATCCTGCTCGCGAGCCGGCTCGACTCGCGCGAAGTCGATGTGGGCACCGAGGAGTCGGTCGACCTGATAGGTCTGAGCGCCGAGGAATGCGCGCGCGTCGACGCCGAACTGCAGCTGCAGGACCTCGCGGAACTGGAAGTGCCCGGCGTCGCCAAGCTGCTGCGCCGCGCGGTGCGCAACCTGCTGGAGAACGCGCGCCGCTACAGCCACGGCGAGATCACGCTCGAGCTGGCGCGCATCGACGGCCAGGCCGAAATCCGCGTCGACGATCGCGGCCCGGGCGTTCCGGCCGATCAGCGCGAGCGCATCTTCGAGAAGTTCTACCGCCTGCCCGGCGCGAGCGAGCGTTCGGGCGGGGTCGGCCTGGGCCTGGCCCTGGTGCGCTCGATTGCCGAGCGCCACGGCGGCAGCGTGCGCTGCGAGGCGCGCGAAGGCGGCGGCGCGCGTTTCGTGCTGCGCCTGCCGCTGGCCTGAACTCAGTCCGCGGCGCGCCGCGCCTGCGCGGGCCGCGGCGCGCCGCCGTACAAGGCATCGGCGCACAGCACGATCAGCAGCATCACGAAGAAATGGCTTTCACGCGAGCTCCACAGCGAGGCATTGATCAGGCTGTTGACGGCCAGGATCACCGCGAAGCTCAGCAGCAGGCGGCGCTGATGCGGCTGGGCGCGGCGCGCGGCCCAGACCGGCGCGCCGATCAGCGCCAGGAAAGCGAGCAGACCCAGAATGCCGTTCTCCATCCAGAGGAACAGGTACTGGTTGTGCGGATGCCAGCGGCCGAACGCGCACCAGCCTTCGGCCGTGACCTCCTCGCACCAGGTGTCGTGGTAGCTGCCCGTGCCCCAGCCGGTGATGGGCTTTTGCTCGACCAGCGACCAGGTGTTCTTCCAGAAGTTGATGCGCCCGCCGATGCTGGTGATTTCCATGCTCTTGCTGTTGCGCGCTTCGGTGATGCCCAGCTTCACGCGCTCCTGCACTTCGGTGGAGGTCGCCACCACCGTGAGCAGACCCAGCGCCAGTATGCCCAGCGCGAGCCAGCGCTTGCAGCCCTGCGTGGCCAGCAGCAGGAAGGCAAACAGCGCCACCATCAGCAGCAGATAGCCCGTGCGCCCGCTCGACAGATGGGTGATGCTGAGCGCACCCAGCAGCGCCACCAGCCACCAGGCGCCGCGCCGCCACCAGGCCGCGCCGGCGCGCAGGCCCCGGTCCAGCGCCAGCACGACGAAGAACGTCATCATCACGTTCTGCGTGATGTAGTCGCCGATCACCGTGTGGTCCTGGCCCCAGCCGAGGTTGTGGGTGCGCGACCAGGGCAGGTCCCAGAAGATGTTGGCGTAGACCGAGCCCAGGATGAACAGCATGGCCAGCACGAAGGCATCGACGCAGCGCCGGCGCCAGACGCTCTCGGCCAGCAGCGCGATGCACACCGGCACCAGCAGCAGCTTGCTGTACTTGGACAGGTGCAGCACGATGTCGTCGTGGCTTGCGGGCGTGTACAGGATGCCCAGCAGCATCAGGGCGTAAAGCCCCAGCGCCGCCCAGACCACGGGCGCGCGGCGCACCGTGGGCCAGCGCTGCCAGATCCGGCCGCTGAGCAGCCCGAACAGCAAGGCCAGCGCCATCGCGATATATGCGAGCGCCATCGCCACGGGAAACGACAGGAAGACCACGACCAGGCAGACCAGGGCGGCAGATTCGAAAAGCGCCTGCATGCGGCGGGTATCAAAGGTCATAGAGAAAATACCGGGGGGAATAGAAAACGGTTTTTAATGGCGGCATTGCCGCCGGCCCTGCTCGCTCAGGAAAGCCCCAAGTCGACATGCACCGGGCTGCGCGCCTTTCAGCGGCTGTATTGAGTAACAATTTGACTATGAAATTTCCTACCGTCCATGCCATGTACTGGGACAACATTCCCGCAAGCATCCTGTCCAAGCAGCGCGAAGTCTTCGCGCACCTGGACATACCGCTGCAGCAGGAGCGTGCCGACCAGCAGCCCCATGGCCTGTGGATGAACGAAGTCATCGAGCGGCTCGCACCCGAGGACATCGTGGTGTTCTGCGACATCGACGCGTTCGCGCTGAATCGGGCGGCGTACATCGCGGCCGTCCAGCACGCTGAAAACGGTGCGCTTTTCGGGCTCGCACAGTTCTCCAACCACAAGCAAGGCACGCAAGTGTATGCGGGGCCGATGTTCATGGCATTCCGCAAGAGTATGTGGATGCAACTGGGCCGGCCCACGATGCGCTCGAGCAAGCTCCACGACGCGGCCGAAGTGATGTCGGTGCTGGCGCGCGAAGCCGGCATTCCCGTGGTCATGCCGGCCGTGAGCGCCTGCCTGCTTCCCAAATGGTCGCTGGGCAACGAAGGCGTGTTCGGCATAGGCACTTTCTACGGCGAGCGCGACTTCTTCCATCTGTTCGAATCGCGCAAGCCCGCGTACGAAGCCATTTTCCATGCGGTTGCTGACGACGTGCTTGCAGACCGGCCGCTGAACTTCCGCCACTACCTCGAAATCGTCGAGCAGCTGCAGGCCGCGGAAAGCGGCCAGCCGCCGCGCCGTCGCCCGTGGTGGAAGCGCCTGTGGAAGTGAAACCCATGTCCGACAAAGCTTCCTCACTGCCGCTGGTCTTCGTCAACCTCGAGCGCGATGCCGAACGGCGCGCACGGCTCGAAGCCGAACTGGCACGCCTGAACCTGCAGGGCGAACGCCTGCACGCTGTCTGGTGGGCCGACCTGCCCGCCGCCGAGCAGGATGCGCTCTACAGCGCGCAACTCAACCGCGCCCAGTACTACAAGCCGCTGGTGAACGGCGAGAAAGGCTGCTATGCAAGCCATATCCAGGCCTGGCGCCAGCTGCTGGCCAGCGACGCGCCCGCCATGGTGGTGCTCGAGGACGACGTGCGCCTGGACGACCGGCTGGCCGAAGGCATCGCCGCCATTGCCGCGCTCGACATTCCCTGGGACATGGTCAAGCTGCTGGGCCGGGTGCAGGAGAAAGTGCGCAGCCAGCGCCCGCTGCTGTCCGATGTCGCGCTGGTCGAATACCAGCGCGTTCCCAGCATGACGGCCGGCTATGTGATCAGCCGCGCGGGCGCGGCCAAGCTGCTGGCCACGCGCGTGCCGTTCGGCCGGCCCATAGACGTGGACCTGCGGTTCTGGTGGGAAAACGACTTGCGCATCCTGGGCACCGTGCCTTCGCTGCTGATACTCGACGAGACCAGCTTCGTGAGCTCGATCTGGAGCGAGAAGCCGCGTGTGGCGCTGCGCCAGAAATTACGCAAGTTCGCGATGAAACTGGGGCTTAGCCTGGGCAATGCGCGCCATAGGCGCACGCAGTCCCGTCTGTAGCAGGGCTGCATTCGGGCTGAACCGGCCCCTATAAGACCGTTCGGGCTGAGCCTGTCGAAGCCCCGACCCCTGCCCCCGCATGCACGCGCCGCAGCAGCGCCTCGTAGCCGGCCTGCATCACCGACACATCGAACGCCACTTCGGCCTCGGCGCGCGCGGCCTGGGCCAGCGCCCGGGCGTATTCAGGTTGTTCGAGCAGCGTCCTGAGCGCCTGGGCCAGCGCCGCGGCGTCGCCTTCGGGCACCAGCAGCCCGGTGCGGCCCGGATCGATCACTTCGCGCACCCCGACCACGTCGCTGCCTATGCAGGCACAGCCCGCGGCCATGGCTTCGGTCAGCGCCAGCGGCATGCCTTCGTAGTGGGTCGACAGCACGAATATCTGCTGGCGCATGAGGAACTGCGGCAGCTGCGCGACCTGGCCCATGAACTCGACCTGGGCGCCCAGCCCCAGCTTGTCGACCAATGCCTGGGCCTGGTCGCGCAGCCGCGGCTTGCCGCCGCCGGCCAGGTGCAGCCGCGGACGCAGGCCCTGCTCGGCCAGCAGCGCCAGCGCCTCGATCAGCGTCGCATGGTCCTTCTGGCGCGCGAAGCGCGAGGCCATGACGATGGCCGGCGCGCGCTGCGCCCAGGGCTGGAGCTGGTCCACGGGAAAGCGCGCCAGATCTATGCCGTTCGGAATGGCGACGCAGCGCTCGCGCGCAAAGCCCAGCTCGAGCAGCCGGTCGCGCACGCCGCGCGACACGCCCACGCTGGCCGCGCTGCGCGCATCGAGCCACAGCGCCTGCTTGAGGCGCCACCTGGTGTAGCGCTCGCGCGAGTTGTGCTCCACATGCACCAGCTTGGGCACGCCGGCCAGCAGGCCCGCATAGCGGCCCCACAGGTGGTCGCTGAAGCCATGGGCGACGAGGATGTCGGGCTTCCATTCGAGCGCAATCTTGCGCAGCGCCCAGATGGTGGCCGCATGCGACCAGCCCGGCACGACGCGCACGTCGAGGCCCTGGTCGCGCAGCGCCTGCACGCGCGCCGCGTCGGTGTTGCGTTTGCGGCGCAGCACCAGCAGCACCGGCATGGACTGGCTGCGCCGCGCGGCCAGACACAGGTCGACCGCGACCTGGGTCGCGCCGGAGAAGCCTCCGGTCACAAAATGCAGTACGCGCACGACGTGGTCCTTCAAAAAAAGCCGGGGTGACAAAAAGGGGCCCAAGGCCCCTTTTGCTACCGTTCAACAGCGAAAGTCAGTGGCCGTGGCCCACGACTTCGCCTTCCTTGAGGCGATACACGGTGCCGCAGTAGGGGCACTTGGCTTCACCCGTATGGGCGATATCCAGGTAGACCTTGGGGTGGCTGTTCCACAGCTTCATGTCAGCGCGCGGGCTGGGGCAGTACACGCCGCCATAACTGTTGAGTTCTTTGGCGGCCAGTTCTACGACGGCTTGGGTCATGGGGAGTCTCTTGTCTCGGGGGGCTGGGAAAAAAACCGCTTACACCAGCGTGAGCCAGTGTGCGTACTTGGGGTTGCGGCCGTTGACGATGTCAAAGAAGGCCGCCTGGATTTTCTGCGTGATCGGGCCGCGGCTGCCCGCGCCGATCGCGATGCGGTCGAGTTCGCGGATAGGCGTGACTTCGGCGGCCGTGCCGGTGAAGAAGGCCTCGTCGCTGATGTAAACCTCGTCGCGCGTGATGCGGCGCTGCTGCACTTCAAGGCCCAGGTCCTTGCAGATCGCGAACACGGTGTTGCGCGTGATGCCGTTGAGCGCGCCGGCCGACAGGTCGGGCGTGACGACCACGCCGTCCTTGACGATGAAGATGTTCTCGCCCGAACCTTCGGACACGAAGCCGGCCGCGTCCAGCAGCAGCGCTTCGTCGTAGCCGTCGTCCAGGGCTTCGGTATTGGCCAGGATGGAGTTGGTGTAGTTGCTCACCGCCTTGGCCTGGCTCATGGTGATGTTCACATGGTGGCGCGTGTAGCTGCTGGTCTTGACGCGTATGCCGCGCGCCATGCCTTCCTCGCCGAGGTAGGCGCCCCAGGCCCAGGCAGCGACCATCAGGTGGATGTCGTTGCCCTTGGGCGAGACGCCCAGCTTCTTGTCGCCAATCCAGGTCAGCGGACGCAGGTAGCACGAGGCGAGCTTATTGGCGCGCACGACTTCGACCTGGGCCGCGTTGACCTGCTCCTGGGTGAACGGAATGTTCATGCGCAGGATCTTGGCGCTGTTGAACAGCCGCTTGGTATGGTCTTCGAGCCGGAAGATGGCCGTGCCCTTGTCGGTCTCATAGGCGCGCACGCCCTCGAAGGCGCCGCAACCGTAATGCAGCGTATGCGTGAGCACATGGACCTTGGCGTCACGCCATTCGACCAATTGGCCGTCCATCCAGATTTTGCCGTCACGGTCGGCCATCGAGGGAACTGCGGAGCTCATGGAAATCCTTTGTGCAAGATCGCAAAAAGGAGATTCTACGGCGTGGGCGTGTGTTCTATCGCGGGGGTGGGGGCATCGTCCTGCGGGGGACGGTACATCTGCCAGGACACGAGGCGGCCGTGGTCGAACGTGCAGTCCACATGCGAATGCGAGCCGTCGGTCCAGCGGAAGATTTCGGGCTGCTCGCCCTGCGGCGTCTGCTGCTTGCCCAGCGAACGCGTCATCGCCACCACATGCATCATGTTCACGCCCGGACGCAGCTTGGCGTTGAGCATCACGGCGCTGGCGACATAGCCTATGGGCTGCTGCGACGCCTTGCGCACCACCGACATCAGCCGGTTGAAGTGCAGCAGCAGCCACATGACGATGCCGCCGCCGGCCGCGGCAACGCCCAGCCAGCCGTAAGTTTGATGGGCAGCGATCAACAGCACTGCCAGTCCCACCGGGACCCAGATTTTGCGCAAATTCATGGCCGCAATTGTCTTATGGACGCTGGACTTTGGGGTTGTGGTGAGTGCGTATACCCCTGAAAACCGCGCGTCAGCTGATTCCACGCACGATGTTCATGGCCTCGTCGACGCGCTCCACGGCGTGAATCGTCAGCCCGGGAATCGCCTTTTTCGGCGCATTCGCCTTGGGAACGACGGCCAGGGTGAAGCCCAGCTTCGCGGCTTCCTTGAGCCGTTCCTGGCCGCGCGGCGCGGGCCGCACTTCGCCGGCCAGCCCGACTTCGCCAAACGCGAAGAAGCCGCGCGGCAGCGCCTTGCCGCGCAGACTCGAAGTGATCGCCAACATCACTGCCAGGTCAGCTGCAGGCTCGTTGATGCGCACCCCGCCGACCGCGTTGACAAACACATCCTGGTCGGCGCAGGCCACGCCCGCATGGCGGTTGAGCACCGCCAGCAGCATCGCCATGCGGTCCTTGTCCAGGCCCACCGAGAGCCGGCGCGGGCTGGGCCCGCCCTGGTCGACCAGCGCCTGGATCTCGACCAGCATGGGCCGCGTGCCTTCGAGCGTGACCAGCACGCAGCTGCCCGGCACGGGCTCGGAATGCTGGCTCAGGAAGATCGCGCTGGGGTTGGTCACGCCCTTGAGGCCTTTCTCCGTCATCGCGAACACGCCGATCTCGTTGACGGCGCCAAAGCGGTTCTTGATCGCGCGCACCAGGCGGAAGTTGCTGTGCGTGTCGCCCTCGAAGTACAGCACGGTGTCGACCATATGCTCGAGCACGCGCGGGCCGGCGAGCGCGCCTTCCTTGGTCACATGGCCGATCAGCACCACGCAGATGCCCGTGGTCTTGGCGGCGCGCGTCAGATGCGCCGCGCATTCGCGCACCTGGGCCACCGAGCCCGGCGCCGAGGACAGCTGGTCGGAATACACGGTCTGGATGGAGTCGATCACCACCACCGCGGGCTGGTTGGCTTCGAGCGTGGCGAGAATCTTCTCGAGCTGAATCTCGGCCAGCACCTGCACCTGGCTGTTGTCCAGGCCCAGGCGGCGCGAGCGCAGCGCGATCTGCGCGCCGCTTTCCTCGCCGGTGACATACAGCGTGGGCAGGCCCTTGCGGTGCAGCGCATCGAGCGCCTGCAACAGCAATGTCGACTTGCCGATTCCCGGATCGCCGCCTATCAGCACCACGCCGCCTTCGACGATGCCGCCGCCGAGCACGCGGTCGAGCTCATCGATGCCGCTGGGCGTGCGCGCCACATCGGTGGCTTCTATGGCCGACAGCGGCGTGACCGGCTGGGCATTGGCCAGGCCCGCATAGCCCTGGGGTGCGCTCAGGCGGTTCTTGCCGCCGCTGGCCGACTCGGATACCGACTCGATCAGCGAATTCCAGGCCCCGCAGGACGGACACTTGCCCAGCCAGCGCGGGCTGGTCGCGCCGCAGGCATTGCAGACATATTGGGTTTTCTCTTTGGCCATGGGGCGAGCATATCGCCCCGGGGCCGGCCCTTAGCCTTCGTTGAGTTCTGCGTGGTGAGCGATCTCGCCGCGCTTCCAATAGGCGGCAATGCGCATGCGCTTGGCATCGACGCCCGGCTTGGCCAGCACGATGCGGCGCAGCGCCGCCATGTCGTTGTGCTCGCCCGCGGCCCAGATGAAGCCCGCGCCCGCGGGCAGCGCCAGCTGCTCGGCCGCGGCCGTCAGCGAATCCACCCACTGCAGGTCGATGCGGGCGTTGCTGGCCAGCGGCCGCTGGTCGCGCGCATCGGCCACGCAGATGCGCACCGTGACCTGGGCCGTGGGCGGCAGCTCGGCCAGGCGGCGCTCGATGGCCGGCAGCGCGCTTTCGTCGCCCAGCAGCCAGTGCCATTCGAACTCCTTGGGAATCAGCAGGCTGCCGCGCGGGCCGGCGACGCCGACCCACTGGCCCAGCGGCGCGTTGAGCGCCCAGTCGGCGGCCGGGCCGGTGTTGTGCAGCGCGAACTCGAGCACCAGTTCATTGCGCTGCGCGTCCCAGCTCACGGGCGTGTAGTCGCGCGTGGTCGGGCGCTCGCCTTCGAAGCTGGGGCGGCCGTCGACGATGGCTGGCAGATTGGGGCGCTCCAGACCTTGCTGGGGCAGGATGAACTTGAGGTGGTCGTCAAAGCCGGTGCTGGCGAAGCCGGCCAGCTCGGGGCCGCCCAGCGTCACGCGCACGAAGCCGGGGCTGACTTGTTCGCGCGCCAGCAACTGCAGGTGGCGCGCGGCAAACGGATGGCGCTGGCGCTCGACGCGCAGCAGTGTCTCGGAAGAAGGAGTAGTCATTCAGGCCTCTGGCGTAAAATGTTGATTTAGTCAACGAAATATCCGCGATCTCGTTGATTTTGTCAACTATAAATACACGATGAATACCCAAAACCCTGCCGATGTGTTCGACGCCATGCATGACCTGATGCATGCCTACCGCCATCGCATGCGCGCCGCCATGCAGGCCGAACTCACGCCCAACGAAATGCGCGCGCTGCTGTTTGTCGGCCGCCATCCCATGCGCACGCAAAAGGATCTGGTCGAGCACAGCGGCACCGACAAGGCGCAGATCGCGCGCCTGCTGGGCATGCTGGAGGAAAAAGGCTGGCTTGAACGCGTGCCCCACGCCCAGGACGCGCGCAGCCGCTGTCTCAAACTGAGCCCCGCGGGCCAGGCGGTGTTCGAAGGCATGGGCGCGCGCCGGCGCGGCATCACCGCCCAGATGCTGGACGGCTTTTCGCCCGCCGAGCAGCAGGTGCTGCAGGGCTTGCTGGCGCGCATGCTGGCGAATCTCCACGCGTCGGAGTAAGGGCTTTTGCGGCTCGCCCAGAGCAACACAGGGGAGCAGGTTCTTCAGCAGGGCAATTTGCGCCACGCCCTGAAACGCCCTTCGGCAGGCTCAGGGCGAACGGCACAGGAGAGGCCGAACCGAGCGGGCCGAGCGGGCTTCGAAACCCCGTTCGTCCTGAGCCTGCCTCTCCGGCCGCGTCGAAGGATGAACGCCCCGCCCTCAATCAGCGATCACCGGCACCCTGGGCGCGAGCGCGCACATCAACTCATAGCCCAGCGTGCCGCCAGCGCGCGCGACTTCGTCTATCGACAGGCGCTCGCCCGTCGACGCCTTGCCCCACAGCGTGACTTCGCTGCCCATGCCCGCGCCTTCGACCGGCGTCAGGTCGACATTGAGCATGTCCATGCTGACGCGCCCGAGCACGCGCGTGCGCTGGCCGTTGACCAGCACCGGCGTGTCCGTGCCGCAGGAGCGCGGGTAGCCGTCGGCATAACCGCAGGCGACCACGCCCACCGTCATCGGTCCTTCGGCGGTGAAGGTCGAGCCATAGCCCAGCGTATCGCCGGCCTGCAGCTGCTGCACGCCGATCACGCGCGTGGTCAGCGTCATTGCGGGCTCCAATGCCCAGTCCTGGTCGCTGTGCAGCGGGTAGTCGGGCGCGCTGCCGTAGAGCACGATGCCCGGGCGCACCCAGTCGCAGCGCACCTGTGCGTCCGCCGCCAGCGCCAGCGTCGCGGCGCTGTTGCACAGGCTGCGCTCGCCGGGCAGGTCGCGCGTCGCCTCGTGGAAGACCGCGAGCTGGTGGCCCACGCCGCGCGGGCCGTCGGCGTCGCTGAAATGGCTGATGAACGAAATTTCATCGACCTGTGTCAGCGCATTGAGCCTTGCCCAGGCCGAGCGGTAGCGCGCGGCAGGAAAGCCCAGCCGGTTCATGCCCGAGTTCATCTTGAGGAACACGCGGTGGCCGACCTGGGTCTTGTGCGCGGCCAGCCAGTCGATCTGCTCGTCGCAATGCACGACATGCCACAGGCCCAGGCGCGAGCACAGCTCCAGATCGCGCGGCTCGAACACGCCTTCGATCAGCAGGATGGGTCCGCGCCAGCCCAGCTGGCGCACGCGTTCGGCCTCGGAAAGGTCCAGCAAGGCAAAGCCGTCGGCGCCGCGCAGCGCGTCAAAAACGCGCTCTATACCGTGCCCGTAGGCATTGGCTTTGATGACCGCCCACAGTTTGGCATCCGGCACGGCCTGGCGCACGCGCTCGAGATTGTGGCGCAAGGCGCCGGAATGGATGGTGGCAAGGATAGGACGCGGCATGGTTCAGAAGCAATCAGAGAGAGGGAATTCTGGCATTGCTGGGCGAAAGCTGCGTGTTATAACCAACCGTTACTGCGTTTGAGTCCAACAATATCCCGGCAAAGGCTTTGCTGATGTCCGTTCCAGCCATTCAATGAAGCGCGGTTTTTACACCATCATGTCGGCGCAGTTTTTCAGCTCGCTGGCCGACAATGCCTTGTTCGTGGCCGCCGTGGAGCTGTTGCGCACCGGCGGCGCACCCGAGTGGCAACGTGCCGCCCTGGTGCCCATGTTCGCGTTGTTCTACGTGATACTCGCGCCGTTTGTCGGTGCATTCGCCGATGCCCTGCCCAAGGGCCGCGTCATGTTCTTCAGCAACGCGATCAAGGTCGTGGGCTGTCTGATGATGCTGTTCGGCCACCATCCGCTGATGGCCTATGCCGTCGTCGGCCTGGGCGCGGCCGCTTATTCGCCCGCCAAGTACGGCATCCTGACCGAACTGCTGCCCGCGTCGCAGCTGGTCAAGGCCAACGGCTGGATCGAAGGCCTGACCATCACCTCGATCATCCTGGGCGTGCTGCTCGGCGGCCAGCTGGTCGGGCCGGTGCTGTCGGGCTATCTGCTGTCGCTGAACCTGCCCGGCGTGCAGAACGCCGCCGAAGCGTCGATTGCCGCGCTGGTGCTGGTCTACGTGCTTGCCGCCTGGATCAACACCCGCATTCCGCACACCGGCGTCGCCATGCGCCCGCTGCGCCAGGACCCGAGCAAAAGCCTGCTGAGCAATGCGCTGGCGCTGCTGCCCGATTTCTGGAACTGCAGCCAGCGCCTGTGGACCGACAAGCTGGGCCAGATCTCGCTGTCGACCACCACGCTGTTCTGGGGCGTCTCGGGCAATCTGCGCTACATCGTGCTCGCCTGGAGCGCCGCGGCGCTGGGCTACAGCACCACGCAGGCGTCATCGCTGGTCGGCGTGGTCGCCATAGGCACGGCCGTGGGCGCGGTCGCCGCCTCCACCTACATGAAGCTCGAGACCGCCACCCGCGTGATTCCGCTGGGCATCGCCATGGGCGTGCTGGTGATCTGCATGAACTTCATCGACACCATCTGGATCGCCGTGCCGTTCCTGATCCTGCTGGGCGGGCTGGGCGGCTTCCTGGTCGTGCCCATGAACGCGCTGCTGCAGCACCGCGGCCACAACCTGATGGGCGCGGGCCGCTCCATCGCCGTGCAGAACTTCAACGAACAGGCCTGCATCCTGCTGCTGGGCGCGTTCTACAGCCTGTCGACCAAGCTCGGACTGTCGGCGTTCGGCGCGATCACGCTGTTTGGCGTGGCCGTCGCCGGCATCATGTGGTGCATTGGCCGCTGGCATGCCTACAACTGCCGCCGCTACCCGCGCGAAGTCGTGCGCCTGCGCAAGATCGCCCGCCAGGACGACAACCACTGATTTTCCCCCAACGGCCAGCGCCTGCCTGCCAAGGCAGGCGCTGGCCGTTTCCACGTCTGCTTCCCATGCGCTCTCCCCTGCCCATACTGGCCCTGCTGCTCAACGCCCTGATCTGGGGCCTTTCCTGGTGGCCGCTGCGCCAGCTGCACGCGGCCGGCCTGCACCCGCTCTGGGCCACGGCGCTGATGTATGGGGCGGCGCTGGTCGGTCTGCTGCTGCTGCGCCCGGGCAGCTGGCGCAGCGCGCTGGCCCACCCGGTGCTGCTGCTGCTGGCGCTGAGTTCGGGGCTGACCAATGTCGCATTCAACTGGGCCGTGACCGTGGGCGACGTGGTGCGCGTGATCCTGCTGTTCTATCTGATGCCCGCCTGGGCCGTGCTGCTGGCCTGGAAGCTGCTGGGCGAACGCCCCACGCCGATGGCCCTGGTGCGGCTGGTGCTGGCCTTTTCCGGCGTGGTGCTGGTGCTGCTGCCGGCCGACGGCGCGCGCCAGGGCCTGTTCACCGGCCTGTCGCTGGCCGACGGCCTGGCCGTGCTCGGCGGCTTCATGTTCGCGCTGACCAACGTCAACCTGCGCCGCATGCATGCGCTGCCCGGGCAGGCGCGGATGCTGGCGATGTTTGCCGGCTGCACGATCATGGGCGCCGCGGCCGCGGCGCTGGCCTGGACGCTGGGCCTGGCGCCCGGCCTGCCCGCGCCGCACGCACCCTGGCTGCTGATCGCCGGCGCCATGGCGCTGCTGATGCTGCTGAGCAACTGGGCGCTGCAATATGGCGCGACGCGGCTGCCGGCCAGCGTCACTTCGGTGGTCATGCTGTCCGAAGTGCTGTTCGCCAGCGTCTCCGCGGTCTGGCTGGCTTCGGCCGAGCTGCCCGCGCGCACGCTCGCCGGCGGCGCGCTGATCCTGCTGGCCGCGCTGCTGGCGGCCACGGCGCGCGCGCGCGCACCGGGCCAGCGCATAGGCGCACAACCGCTCGCCGGCCACCAGGGTTAAGCTTGCAGGCCGTGCTGCACTGCGAAGGACATTCCATGGGCTACACCCAAGCCACCTCGATCAACGACTTCACCGCCACCGACATCCAGGGCAACGAAGTGCCGCTGTCGCGCTACCAGGGCCGCGTGCTGCTGATCGTCAATACCGCCAGCGCCTGCGGCTTCACGCCCCAGTACGCGGGGCTGCAGGCGCTGCATGCGCAGTACGCCGGTCAGGGCCTCACGGTGCTGGGCTTTCCCTGCAACCAGTTCGGCCACCAGGAGCCGGGCAGCGCCGACGAGATCGCGACTTTCTGCGAACGCAATTTCGGCGTGCAGTTTCCGCTGATGCAGAAGATCGAGGTCAACGGCGCCGGCGCCCACCCGCTGTACCGCTGGCTCGAAGCCCAGGCGCCGGGGCTGCTGGGCAGCAAGGCCATCAAATGGAATTTCACCAAGTTCCTGGTGGGCCGCGACGGCCAGGTGCTGCAGCGCTATGCGCCCCAGGATGCACCGGCCAAGCTCGCCAAGGACATCGAAGCGGCATTGAACGCCGCATGAAAAAAGCCCTGGACGCTGGCGCGCACAGGGCTTGATGGAGCGCAGACCTTGCGGCCGCGGCAGATCAGGCAGCGTCGGCCGCAGGTGCGTCGGCTGCCGCGGCTTCGGCTGCCGCAGCTTCGGCTGCCGCAGCATCGGCTGCCGCGGCATCGGCTGCCGCAGCAGTCTCCGCCACCAGCGCCTTGCGGCGGCGCGCGCGCTCGACGGTCTGGGCGACCGTGCGCGCGACCATGCCGTACATGTCGGCAAAGGCGGCGATGTCCTGGCCGCTGGCCTCGAAGGCGCGCAGCAGGGCTTCGTCCTTGGCCGCGCGCTCGGCGGCCTGCGCCAGCGCTTCATCGACCAGGGCGTTGGTTGCGTCGTCGCGCGTCTGCACGCGCTCGGCGTAGGCTTCACGGCTCAGGCCCGAGGCTTCGAATGCCTGGATGATGCGGTTGACCAGCTTGGGACGCAGGTCCTCGTTGGAACGCTGCTGGCGGCGGCGGAACACTTCGAGCAGCGCGTGGTGCACATGCTCGGGCGCCATCGCCTCGACGGCCTGGCCCTGCAGGTCATGGCGCGGCTGGCCCGCGGCCACGGCCGTGAGGTAGCGCGACGAACGCGTGTGGATGGACAGCGCGACCTTGAGACCATCGCGGTCGAAAGCTTCGGGCTGGGCATCCAGCAGGTCCTGGAAAATGCCGCGCTTCATGGGCTGGGGCGTTTCGCCGAACAGCTGGGGGTAGAGCGTGGCCAGTTTCAGCAGCAGCGGATGCTGGCTGCGGGGCGCGCGCTCTTCCTGAGCGGGACGCTGCGCAGGGCGCTGGGCCGCACGGTCGGCCGCGGGCGCCTGCGCGCCGGCGTTGCCGCCACGGCCGCGGCCACCACGGCTACGGCCGCCGCGGCTGCGAGGGGGACGGGAAGAATCAGCGGCCGGGGCGCCGGCCGCCGGGGTGCCGGCCGCGGAAGCATCAGCGCCGGTGTCAGCCTGCGAGGCGGCGGCAACGGGGACGTCCCCGGTGGCCGGGGTCGCAGCATTCTGTTCTTGTGGTTCAGACACGGGATCAGTCATGGCGTAGCGCAGCTCAGTGAAATAAAAGACAACCTCGCATCATGCCAGCATTGGCAATCGCCGCACAGTGGCGTTGTCTCTGCCGCGGCCGCAATGCGGCCCGCAGGCCACACAATCAATGCGCGGGAAGTGCTTCGTCCAGCACTTCGATCCAGTGGCGCACGGGCACTTCGGTGCCGCTTTGCAGATGGGTGATGCAGCCGATGTTGGCCGAGAGGATGGCCACGGGCGGCGCCTCGCCGCAGGCTTCGCCCAGCGCTCCGAGCTTGCGTTCGCGCAGCTGGCCGGAGATTTCGGACTGCAGCACCGAGTAGGTGCCGGCCGAGCCGCAGCACAGATGCGACTCGGTGCGCGCCACGCGCAGCTGGAAGCCCAGCTGCCCGAGGTAGGTTTCCACGCCGCCGCGCAGCTTCTGGCCGTGCTGCAGCGTGCAGGGCGGGTGATACGCCATCACGCCCGCGGGCGCTTCGATGCGGCCCTGCAGGCGCTGGGCCAGCTCGGGCAGCAGTTCGGGCAGCAGCTCGCTCAGGTCGCGCGTGAGCGCGCTGATGCGCGCGGCCTTGTCCGCATAGGCGGGATCGTCGCGCAATACATGGCCGTAATCCTTCACGGTCGCGCCGCAGCCCGAGGCATTCATCACGATGGCTTCGACCGCGCCGCTTTCGACCTGGGGCCACCAGGCGTCGATGTTGGCGCGCATCTGCACCTTTGCGCCGTCCTGGTCGTTGAGGTGGAACTTCACCGCGCCGCAGCAGCCGGCCTTGGGGGCAATCACCGTCTGGATGCCGGCCGCGTCGAGCACGCGCGCCGTTGCAAAGTTGATGCGCGGCAGCATCGCGGGCTGCACGCAGCCGGCCAGCAGCAGCACCTTGCGCGCATGCTCGCGCGTGGGCCAGGCACCGGCCGCCAGCGGCGCCGTGACCTTGGCCTGCAGTGCCTTGGGCAACAGCGGGCGCACGGCCTGGCCCAGCTTCATGGCCGGGCCGAACAGCGGCGAGGACAGGCCTTCCTTGAGCGCCCAGCGCGTGAGGCGTTCTCCCAGGGGGCGTTCCACCTGGGCATCGACCACCTTGCGGCCGATGTCGACGAGATGGCCATACTGCACGCCGCTGGGGCAGGTGCTTTCGCAGTTGCGGCAAGTCAGGCAGCGGTCCAGGTGCAGCTGCGTGGCGCGCGTCGGCGTCTGGCCTTCGAGCACCTGCTTGATCAGGTAGATGCGGCCGCGCGGGCCGTCGAGTTCATCGCCCAGCAATTGATAGGTCGGGCAGGTCGCGGTGCAGAAGCCACAGTGCACGCATTTGCGCAGAATGGCTTCGGCCTCGGCGCCATCGGGCGTGCCGCGGTAGGCGGGGGCGAGTTGGGTTTGCATGGCTAATGTCTTCTGAAGACCTGGCTCAGGCGAGCGGCTGCAGCCGCCCGGGGTTGAAAATGCCGGCCGGATCAAAGGCCTGCTGCAGACGCGCCTGCAGCGCCGCGAGCGCGGGCTGCATGGGCGCTGGCGCGGCATGTGCCGCGGCCACGGGAGTGGCTTCGGCGTGGAACATCTGCGCCGTGCCGCCGACCCGGGCCGCGAGCGCCTGCAGAGCAGGACCGAGACTGCGCGGCGCCTGCACCCAGCGCAGCGCGCCATGCCATTCGACCAGCGGGCCGATCGCCCCTTCGGGCAGCGCCAGCACGGGCGCCTGGGCCGGCACCGACAGACGCCACAGCGCAAGCTCGGGCCGGGCCAGCCGGTCGTTGAACCAGGGCAGACGGTGGTCGCGGCACGCATCCCAATCCGCGGCCACCTGGGCATTGTCCTGGCGCTCGCCGCCCAGCGTCTGGCAGGCCGACTGCACCGCGGCCTGGGCGCCGCGCAGGCGCAGGAACAAAGTGCCCTTGCCCGCATCCTCGACCCAGCAGCTCGCATTGAGCGGCAGCGGCTGACCGCCCCAGGTGTTGAGCCATTGCAGCGCCTGCGCCTGGCTGCACTCGAAGCGCAGCGTGGCCTCGCCCGGCGCCTGCGGCAGCACCTTGAGGCTGACTTCGGTGATCAGGCCCAACGTGCCCCAGGAGCCGGCCATCAGCCGCGAGACGTCATAGCCGGCGACGTTCTTCATCACCTGGCCGCCAAAGCGCAGCAGCTCGGCGCGGCCGTTGAGTATCTCCACGCCCAGCACATAGTCGCGCACCGCGCCCACGCTGGCGCGCGCCGGGCCGCTCAGGCCTGCGGCAACCATGCCGCCGACGGTCGCGCCCTGGGAGAAATGCGGCGGGTCGAACGCCAGGCATTGACCGTGGTCGGCGAGCAACGACTGCAGCTCGGCCAGCGAAGTGCCCGCACGCGCGGTCACGACCAGCTCGCTGGGCTCGTAGCTGACCACGCCCTGCAGTTCGCGGGTGTCGACGACCTCCCCGGTCAGCGCGCGCGCATGAAAGTCCTTGCTGCCGCCGCCGCGCAGGCGCAACGGGGTCTGGTCGGCAACGGCGGCGCGCACGCGCGCGGTGATCTGGCTGAGGGCTGAATCCATGCCGCCATCGTAGCGTCAGGGGCCGTGCAACGACCAGCGCGCCTGCGTGAATTTTTTGCACGCCCGTTGTGAACGTTGCACGCTGGCGCGCGGGCGGCAAAAAAAAAGCCCACCGGAGGGTGGGCCGAAGTTCCAGTGTCCGAGGAGAACCTGGTATTCGCAATGAGAGAGGTAGGACGGCCATGCCACCAGACATGGCCGTCTGTGCCGGGCCGCAGCCCGGGCTTTAGCGCACGTAGGCGGTTTCGCCGTGCGAGCTGATGTCCAGACCTTGGCGCTCTTCTTCTTCGCTGACCCGCAGGCCCACCAGAAGATCCGCCACCTTGTAGGACACGAAGGCCACGACACCGGACCAGACCAGGGTCACGAGCACGCTCTTGACCTGGACCCAGACCTGGTGGCCCATGGAGTAGTTCGCTGGCTCGATGCCGCCCAGGCTGGCTGCGCAGAACACGCCGGTCAGGATCGCACCGACGATGCCGCCGACACCGTGCACGCCGAACACGTCGAACGCATCGTCAGCACCCAGCATGCGCTTGAGACCACCGACGCCCCAGACGCACAGAGGGCCGACGATCAGGCCCATCACGATGGCGCCCATGGGACCGACGAAACCGGCGGCGGGAGTGATGGCCACCAGGCCGGCGACCGCACCCGAGATCGCACCCAGCATCGACGCCTTGCCCTTGTGCAGCGCTTCGGCAGCGAGCCACGACAGGGTGGCGGCGCCGGTGGCGACGATGGTGTTGACGAAGGCCAGACCGGCGATGCCGTTGGCGGCGCCTGCCGAGCCGGCGTTGAAGCCGAACCAGCCCACCCACAGCAAGGAGGCACCGACCATGCTCAGCGTCAGGCTGTGCGGGGCCATCGATTCCTTGCCGAAGCCCAGGCGCTTGCCCAGAACGTAGGCACCGACCAGACCGGCGATACCGGCGTTGATGTGCACCACGGTGCCGCCAGCGAAGTCCAGTGCGCCGTCAGCCGCCAGCAGACCACCGCCCCAGACCATGTGGGCCATGGGGATGTAGCTGAACGTGAACCACAGCACGGCGAAGATCAGCACGGCGGCGAACTTGATGCGCTCGGCGAACGAGCCGACGATCAGCGCCACGGTGATGGCCGCGAACGTGGCCTGGAAGGACACGAACACATATTCGGGAATGGTCTTGAGCGCGCTCGATAGCGTGTCGGCCGTGATGCCCTTGAGGAACAGCTTGTCGAAGCCGCCGAAGAACTTGCCTTCGCCGCCGAAAGCCAGCGTGTAGCCGTAGACCACCCACAGCACGGTGATCAGCGAGAAGATCACGAAGACCTGCATCAGCACCGACAGCATGTTCTTGGAGCGGCCCAGGCCGCCGTAGAACAGCGCCAGGCCGGGGATGATCATCAGGATCACGAGCACGGTCGAAGTCAGCATCCAGGCGGTATCGCCGGAGTTGAGCACGGGAGTTTCCTCGGCGGCAGCCGGGGCCGCCACCGCAGCGGCTTCCGGCGCAGCAGCCGCAGCCGGGGCAGCCGCAGCTTCGGGCGCGGGAGCCGCGGCAGCGGGTTCGGCAGCGGCGGTCACCGCGGGCGTGGCGACGCCCGGAGCCTCGGCAGCCGGCGTCTGCGCCAGGGCGACACCGCCCGACAGCAGGCTCAGGCCCAGGCAAAGGGAAGCAAGCAGTTTTTTCATGTCAATCTTTCTGATCGGTACGAACGCAGGCCTTAAAGGGCTTCCTGGCCGGTCTCGCCGGTACGGATGCGCACCACCTGCTCGAGGTGGGAGACAAAGATCTTGCCGTCGCCGATCTTGCCGGTGCGGGCTGCGGCTTCAATCGCTTCGAGCGCGCGGTCGACCATGTCGTCGGCGATCGCGGCTTCGATCTTCAGCTTGGGCAGAAAGTCGACCACGTATTCCGCGCCGCGGTACAGCTCAGTATGGCCTTTTTGCCGACCAAAGCCTTTGACTTCGGTCACGGTAATGCCCTGCACGCCGATGTCGGAAAGTGCTTCGCGCACTTCATCGAGCTTGAAGGGTTTGATGATGGCGGTCACCATTTTCATGATTCATTCCTCCGGGGGGAGGGCGCGCCGGGCGCCCTCGCGGTTACAGGGCCTTGGTCAGTGTGACAATAAAGCGGTTCTTGTTCACATCGCCAAAGAAGTTTTTCTTGTTGGCACCAACCAGTGCACCGCCGAGCGACAGGCCGTCGCCGAAGTCGTAGGCCGCGCCCACGCTGTAGTCGACATAGTTGGGCACGCCCTGGACGTCGCTGGCGAAGCGGGTGTAACCCACGGCCGCCTTGAACGTCACCTTGGGAGCGACTTCCTGGGCAAACGCCAGGTTGAAGTAGCCGGTGTTGCGCCCGCCTTCGAAGCCGAAGTACTTCTTCGACACGGTGTGCGAATACTTGGCGGTCAGCGGGCCGAAACCGGCGCCCGCGTACAGCTCGGTCGTGTTGGCGACGCTGCCGCCCGAGTACACGTAGCTCAACGCACCCAGATCCCAGGCCACGCCACCGGCTTCGAACTTGTAGCCGCCGTAGAAGTCGCTTTCAAGCGAGTTGCCCGGCACCCAGTCGACGCTGGAGTTCCAGTTGCCCACGTACCAGCCGGACTCGCCGAAGCTGTAGTCGAAGCCGCCTTGCAGCGCAGGCTTGACCGCCTTGGTGCGGCTGGCATCCTGGTCCTGCCCACGGAACTTGTAATTGCTGGTCAGGCTGACATTGGCGGTCAGCTGGGCGCTGGCCAACATGGGCAGAGCGGCGACAAAAGCAACACCGACGGTCTTCATCCAAGCACGGGACATGAGGCTCTCCAGTTGTAAAAATTTTCGACAAACGGTGAAAAGCATGAACTGTGCCAACCGGGCATGATCTACGTCGCCACGGTGCATGGGCCGGGACGCGGCGCAGCCGGACCAGGCGATCGCACCGTATTGGTGCAGAAACCGGGCGCCGCGCCATGGCGGGGATGCACCAAAATGGACGGCAAGGCCGCACGGGGCCGCCCAGGCCCGCGGCGCGGCCACCCGCTCACGGGTGCCAGTGCGAAGTGCGCACCGCCGAGGTGCCCGTCGTGCCCGCAAGCGCATACGACAGCTGGTTCGCGGTCTTGAGCAGCATCTGCGCCATGGTTTCAAGCTTGGACTCGGGCAGGCGCGACGCGGGCCCGGAGATGCAGACCGAGCCGAACAGCCGCCAGTGCATGCCGAACACCGGCGCAGAGACCGTCGCCACGCCCTGCTCGCGCTCGCCTATGGAATGGTGGAAGCCGCGCTCGCGGATCTGCTCGTAGGGCTGGCCGGGCTCGCCCGAGAACGCCAGGATCACGCGCCCCGGCGAGCCCTTGTCGAGCGGCAGCTCCTCGCCCATGCGCACATGGTGGCGCAGCGCTTGCGGGCCTTCGACCCGCATGATGCAGATGCGCGCATTGCCTTCGCGCACATAGAAGGCCGTGCTTTCGCCGCAGGCCAGCGTCAGCGCGCGCAACGCGGGCTCAAGCACGTTCTGCACGTCGAAGCCGGCCTTGTAGCGCGCGCCCAGCCAGCCCGCGGCCGGGCCCAGGCGCCAGTCGCCGTCTTCGCGCTGCACCATGTAGCCATGGTGGGCGAGCGTGCGCGCCAGCCGCAGCACCGTGGTCTTGTGCAGGTTGCAGCGGCGACTGAGTTCGGCCAGCGACAGATTGGACTCGCCCAGCGCATAGGCCTCGAGCAGCTGCAGCGCGCGCGAGACCGCGGTGACGAAACCGTTCGAAGCCGCGGGATCTTCCACCGCCGCAGCCATTTCCGGCGGAGGTTGCGGGGCCGGCGCGGTGGCGCGCGGCTGGCGCACGGCAGGCGCTTTCAGAGGGTTGGAATCAGGCTTCATGGTGCAATGCGTTTCATTGTACGAAACACCATTGTATGCCTTGAAACGTTTTTTTAAACTGCGTCCAACTACCGCGGCACCGCTGCGCTAGCCGGATAAATAAATCAACGGAGACAAGACATGACATCGACACCTCGCCTTCGCGCGCTGTTCGCGCCTCTTTGCGCCGCCACCCTGGGCCTGGCCGCCGCCGCCGTGCCTTTCGCCAGCGCGCAGGCGCAAGCCGCCTACCCCAGCAAGCCCATCCGCCTGATCGTGCCCTTCCCTCCGGGCGGCGGCACGGACATGATCGCGCGCACCGTCGCGCAAAAGCTCACCGACATGAACAAGTGGACGGTGGTGATCGACAACCGTCCCGGCGCGGGCGGCAACCTGGGCGTCGATGCCGCGGCCAAGGCCGCGCCCGATGGCTATACGCTGGTCATGGGCCAGACCAGCAACCTCGCGATCAACCCCGCGCTCTACGCCAAGCTGCCCTACAACCCGCTCAAGGACCTGACGCCCGTGGCGCTGGTCTCGTCCTCGCCCATCGTGATGGTCACGGCCGCCACCTCGCCCTACAAGACCATTGCCGATGTCGTCGCCGCGGCCAAGGCCAAGCCCGACGGCATCACGCTGGGCTACTCGGGCAACGGCACCGTGGCCCACCTCGCGGGCGAGCTGGCCCAGGATGCGGCCGGCATCAAGCTGCGCCATGTGCCCTACAAGGGCGCGGCCCAGGCGCTGACCGATGTGGTCAGCGGCAACATCGATCTCTACATGTCGGCGATTCCCACGCTGATCGGCCAGGTGCGCAACGGCAAGATGCACGCCGTCGCGGTCACCTCCAAGAAGCGTTCGACACAGCTGGCCCAGACGCCCACGCTGGCCGAGTCGGGCTACAAGGACTTCGAGGCCATCACCTGGTTCGGCGTGCTCGCGCCCGCAGGCACGCCGCCGGCCATCGTGCAGCAGCTCAACAAGGCGATCAACCAGGCGCTGGCCCAGGCCGATACCGCCGAGCGCCTGCGCTTCGAGGGCGGCGATGTGCTGGGCGGCTCGGTCGAGACCTTCCAGCAGCTGCTCAAGACGGAAATCCCGCGCTGGGCCAAGATCGTCAAGGACTCGGGCGCGGGCCTGGACTGATACCCCGGCGCCCGGTTCCGGGCGCTGCCGCGGCAACGGCCAGGGCGCCGTTTCCCGCCCCCCACTGATTGACCACCGACCCAGGCGACGCGTGCCACCCGGCGCGCCCGCCCAAGGGATAGCCACGTCCGCAAAACCTGCCTGGCGCTTCCCGCATCTCTTCCTTTCCAACGGACCGCAGCATGAACCAACTTCCAGAAATCATCCGTGACATCGAACGCGTGGGCGCCGACGTCGTGCAAAAAGCCGCGACCTTCCAGGCCGCGATCCTGGCCGATGTCGCCGGCCGCCGCGGCACCATGCACGGCCGCGTCGCGCCCGTGCACCAGGACATGAAAGTCGCGGGCCCGGCGTTCACCGTCGAAGTGCGCCCCGGCGACAACCTGATGATCCACGCCGCGATCGCGCTGGCCCAGCCCGGCGACGTGCTGGTGATCGACGGCAAGGGCGACCTCACGGCCGCGCTGATGGGCACGCTGATGCTCAGCGCCTGCAAGAAGCTGGGCCTGGCCGGCGTGATCGTCGACGCCGCGATCCGCGACAAGCTGGAAATCCTCGACCTCGACTTCCCGGTGTTCAGCGCGGGCTTCAACCCGGCTGGCCCGACCAAGTACGTGCCCGGCCGCATCAATCACCCCATCTCCGCCGGCGGCGCCAGCGTCCACCCCGGTGACCTGGTCGTGGGCGATGCCGACGGCGTGGTCGTGATCGAGCGCGCCAAGGCCCCGGCCATGCTGGCCCTGGCCGACAAGAAGGTCGCCGACGAAGCCGCGCGCATCGAGGCCATCGCGCGCGGCGACACCGCCTCCAAGTGGCTGCCCGCCGCGCTGCGCGCCGCCGGCGTGCTCAAGGACGGAGAGTCGCTGTGAGCACCATCCTCATCACCGGTGCCGATCTCGCACCGCAGGCGCAGGCACTGCTGGCCGGCCACGAGCTCGTCTACGCGGGCAAGACGCCCACCGAGGAAAGCCTGGTCGCGCTGTGCCGCGCGCATGACCCCGTGGCCATCATCGTGCGCTACGGCAAGATCGGCGCGGCCGTGATGGACGCCGCGCCTGCGCTCAAGGTGATCTCCAAGCACGGCAGCGGCACGGACACCATAGACAAGGTCGCGGCCCAGGCACGCGGCATCGAAGTCGTCGCCGCCGTCGGCGCCAACGCCGCGGCCGTCGCCGAGCAGGCGCTGGCGCTGCTGCTGGCCTGCGCCAAGTCGGTGGTCGAACTCAATGCGCGCATGCATGGCGGCCACTGGGACAAGGCCACGCACAAGAGCCTGGAACTCGGCGGCCGCACCATTGGCTTGGTCGGCCTGGGCGCGATCGGCCTGCGCTTTGCGCGCATGGCCGATGCGCTGGGAATGCGCGTGATCGGTTTCGACCCGTTTGCCAGGAACCTGCCCGACTACGTGCAGAGCGTGGATCTCGAAACCATCTGGCGCGAAGCCGACGCGATCTCGCTGCACTGCCCGCTCACCGACGACAACCGCGGCCTGCTCAACGCCGCCACGCTGGCGCAATGCAAGCGCGGCGTGATCGTGGTCAACACGGCGCGCGGCGGCCTGATCGATGAAGCCGCGCTGCTGGAAAGCGTGCGCTCGGGCCAGGTGCTGGCCGCGGGTCTGGACAGCTTTGCGGTGGAGCCCATGACCGCGGGCCATCCGTTCCAGCATGAGCCGAACTTCGTGCTGAGCCCGCACATCGGCGGCGTGACCAGCGATGCCTACGTCAACATGGGCGTGGGCGCGGCGAAGAACCTGCTGCAGGTGCTGGCGCGCGCCAGCGCGGCCGCGCACTGACGCCGCCTCCATCGCCGCGGGCCTGTGACGGGCCCGCGGCGCCGTCGGTTGAAACCAGGAGACAAGAAATGTTCAAGCAATACAAGACCCAGGCCTTCAAGGCGCTCAACATCGCGGCGCTGGCCGCGCTGGGCCTGCCCGCGGTCGCCCAGGCCCAGGCCTTTCCCGCCAAGCCCGTCAAGCTGGTCGTGGGCTTTGCCGCCGGCGGCCCCACCGATGTCGTCGCGCGCGCCTTCGCCGACCACGCCAGCCGCGCGCTGGGTCAGCCTTTCCTGGTCGAGAACAAGCCCGGCGCCAACACCATTCTCGCCGCCCAGGCCGTCGCCAGCGCGCCCGCCGACGGCTATACGCTGCTGTTTGCCGCAACCAACCATTCGATGATTCCCGCGCTCTACAGCAGCCAGGTGAAGTTCGACGCCCAGCACTCGTTCCGCCCCATCTGCACCGTCGCCACCAGCCCCACGGTGCTGGTCGTGGGCAAGTCGCTGCCGATCAAGACGCTGGGCCAGTACATCGACAAGGCGAAGAAGGAACCGGGCCGCCTCACGGCCGGCACCGCGGGCGCGGGCAGCTCGGGGCATTTCGCGACCGAGATCTTCGCGCGCGCCCAGCGCATAGACCTCAACCATGTGCCCTACAAAGGCGCGGCGCCCGTGATCACCGACCTGATGGGCGGGCAGATCGACAGCTCGTTCGCGACGCTGGGCTCGGTGCTGCCGCAGATCCGCAGCGACAAGCTGTCGGCGCTGGCCGTGGCTTCGCCCCAGCGCTCCACGCTGCTGCCCGATGTGCCGACATTTGCCGAAGCCGGCGGCGGCAATTATTCGGCCGACGCCTGGTATGGCGTGCTGGCGCCGGCCGGCATTCCCGCGCCGGTGGCGCAGACGCTAGAACGCGTGGCCACCGAGTTCGCCAGTAGCGAAGCCGCGGTGCAGAAGCTGCGCAATCTCGGCCTGGACGCCGCATCGACCTGCGGCACGACTTTCGCCACGCAGGTCAGCCGCGAAGTCACGACCTATTCGCAGATCGCCAGGGATCTGAACCTGCAGACCAACTGACATCGCGCATCCCGCCCCTATCCGGAGACAAAAAACATGCATGCTTTCGCCAAGACCCTGATCGCCGCCTGCGCCCTCGCCGCCGCCACCGTGCACGCGGCCTTTCCCGACCGTCCGATCACCATCGTCGTGCCCTATGCACCCGGCGGCGCGGCCGACGCGGTCGCGCGCCTGCTGGCATCGCACATGGGAACCAAGCTGGGCACCAGCGTGATCGTCGAGAACCGCGCGGGCGCGAGCGGCACGATTGGCGCAAGCTACGTGGCCAAGGTGCCGGCCGACGGCTACACCATGCTGTACGACGCGACCCCCTATTCGATCAATCCGCATCTTTTCCCCAAGATGCCTTATGCCGCGAATGCGCTGCAGCCGCTGTCGCTGGTGCTGCTCGCACCCAACGTGATGATCGTGCCCGCCAACTCGCCGTTCAAGAACGTGGGCGATCTGATTGCCAAGGCCAAGGCCCAGCCGGGCAAGATCAACTTCGCATCGGGCGGCAGCGGCACGGTGCAGCGCCTGGCGTCGGAGCTGTTCCGCCAGCAGCTCAAGCTCGACATGGTGCATGTGCCCTACAAGAGCGGCGGCCCGGCGATCGCCGATGTGATCGGCGGCCAGGTGGACTTCATGTTCAGCACCGTTGCCGCGTCGCAGTCACTGGTGACAGGTGGCAAGCTGCGCGCGCTCGCGGTCTCGTCGCCCGAGCGCAGCAAGCGCCTGCCCGATGTGCCCACCGTGGCTGAAACGGTGATTCCCGGCTATGAAGTCTACGAATGGAACGGCGTGTTCCTGCCTGCGGGCACGCCCGCGGCCATCGCCGGCAAGCTGCAGCAGACGCTGGTCGAAGTGCTCAAGGAAGATGTGGTCAAGCAGCGTCTCGACGAGCTGGGCGCCAGGCCCGTGGGCTCCACCCCGGCGGAGTTCGCCACCTTCCTCGGCAAGGAAGATGCCAAGTGGGGCGAAGTCGTGCGCAGGGGCGACATCAAGCAGGACTGAAAATGGCCTTGCCCGAGTTGCTCCAACCCGTGCCGCATTCGGCGGGCATCAACCGCCCCGCGCGCCCGCTGCCCGCGCTGGCCTGCGATGCCCACATGCATATCTTCGCGCCCGCGTTCGCGCCTTCGGCGCACTGGAAGCGCACGCCGCCCGTGGCGCGCGTCGATGACTATCGCCAGCTGCAGCAGCGGCTGGGCACGTCACGTACCGTGGTGGTCACGCCGTCGACCTACGGCACCGACAACGCCTGCACGCTGGACGCGCTGCGCGAGCTCGGCGACAGCGCGCGCGGCGTGGCCGTGGTGGACCAGGACGTGAGCGACGCGGAACTGGCCAGCCTCGACGCCCAGCGCGTGCGCGGCCTGCGCGTGAACTTCGTCTCGCCCCAGTCCTGGGGCACGACCACGCAGCAGATGCTGGTCACGCTGGCGCACAAGCTCGCGGGATCGGCCTGGCATCTCCAGCTGTTCGCCCACCCCGACCAGATCGTCGCGCTTGCGCCCGTGCTCAAGGCCTTGCCCGTGCCGCTGGTGATAGATCACATGGGCCGCATAGACCCGGCCGAGGGGGCGTCGGCGCCGGCCTATCGCGCGCTGCGCGCGCTGCTCGACGGCGGCAATGCCTGGGTCAAGCTCTCGGGCGCGTACATGCGTTCGGCCGTGCACGGCCCCACCTATGCCGACACGCTGCCGCTGGGCCGCGCGCTGGTCCAGGCCGCGCCCGAGCGCCTGGTCTGGGGCAGCGACTGGCCGCACACCACCGAAGTCGCGGGCACGGTCAACGACGCCGATCTCGTCGACCTGCTCCAGCATTGGACCGGCTCCGATGCCGCCATGGACCGTATCCTGGTGGACAACCCCGCGCGGCTCTATGGCTTCGCTGCCGCCTGATCCTTACTTGCCAAGAAAGTGCATCCCATGTTCCTGCTGCAATCCCCCCAGGTCCGAGAACTGGAGACGTTCACGGCCATGCCGGAGTCCTTGCGCCGGCGCGAGCGCAGCGCCTGGGCCGACGCCAACCGCGGCGGCGCGGTCACCGATTCGTTTCTCGAAGGCCCGGTGTTCGACGCCGCCGGCAACCTCTATGTGAGCGACATTCCCTGGGGCCGTATCTTGCGCATAGACGCGCAAGGAGAATGGAGCCTCGTGGCCGAGTACGACGGCGAACCCAACGGCATGAAGTTCCTCGATGCCGATACGCTGCTGATCACCGACTACAAGAACGGGCTGATGCGCCTCGATGTCGCCAGCGGCGAGGTCACGCCCTTTCTCGAGCGCCGCAACAGCGAGCGCTTCAAGGGCGTCAACGACCTGGTCTTCGACGCCGAAGGAAATCTGTATTTCACCGACCAGGGCCAGAGCGGTCTGCACGACCCCAGCGGCCGGCTCTACCGGCTGCGCCCGAACGGCCAGCTCGATCTGCTGCTGAACAATGTGCCCAGCCCCAACGGCGTCGCGCTGTCGCCCGACGGCCGCGTGCTCTACCTCGCGGTGACGCGCGGCAACTGCGTCTGGCGCGTGCCGCTGCTGCCCGACGGCAGCGTCGCCAAGGTCAGCCAGTTCTTCACCTCGTACGGCCCCAGCGGCCCCGACGGCCTGGCCGTCGATGCCGAAGGCAAGCTGCTGATCGCCAACCCCGGCCTGGGCTATGTCTGGGTACTCAACGCACGCGCCGAACCGGTCGAAGTGCTGCGCGGGGTGGCCGGCAGTTCAACCACCAATCTGGCGTTCGGCGGCGCGGACCGGCGCACGCTTTATGTGACCGATTCCACGCACGGCCGCATCCTGCGCGCCACGCTGGCGACGCCGGGGCTGGCGCTGCATGCGGGCCGCGCCAGCTAGACCGCCGCGGCCTCGGGCAGCTTGGCGATCACCTTGATCTCGAACTGGAAGCCGTAGAGCCAGGTCACGCCCACGCCGGTGAGCGTGGGATAAGGCGCCTGGCCCCAGAACTCGGGAACGATCTTCCAGATGGTCTCGAAGTTCGCTTCGGGGTCGACGACGAACACCGTGACATCGACCACATCATCGAACGTGCAGCCGGCTGCGCCCAGCACCGCGTTGAGGTTGGCAAACGCGCGCCGCACCTGGGCCTCGAGTCCGGGTTCGGGCGAGCCGTCCTCGCGGCTGCCGACCTGTCCCGAGACGAATAGCATGCCGTTGGCGCGCACCGCGGGCGAATAGCGGTTGCGTTCATAGAGCGCCTGGCGGCCCGGCGGGAAGACCACATCGCGTTGCGTCATGGGATTCTTTCTTCAGTGGATATGCGCCCACTTTAGGGGCCGCGACCGCGTCGATAAACCAGCAAGTCTGTGCATCACTGTTTGTAAAATCCAAACAATAGCCAACAGGGATGGGAGTACGAATGGACCGCTTTGACGCCATGCAGGCGTTTGCCCGGGTGGTGGAAACCGGCAGTTTCTCCAAGGCCGCAATGACGCTGCACATGAGCAAGACCAGCGTCACGCAGCTGGTGCAGCAGCTTGAAGCCCGGCTGCGCGTGAAGCTGCTGCATCGCACCACGCGCAAGGTCAACGTCACGGCCGACGGCGCCGCGTATTACGAGCGCGTGCGGCGCGTGCTGGCCGATGTCGACGACGCCGAGACCAGCCTGTCGGGCGGAGCCCAGGCGCCGCGCGGCCGGCTGCGCGTCGACGTGCCCAGTCCGCTGGCGCGGCTGATCCTGGTGCCGGCCCTGCCCGACTTCCATGCGCGCCACCCCGAGATCCAGCTTGACCTGGGCGTGAGCGACCGCATGGTCGACATCATTGGCGAGAACGTCGACTGCGTGCTGCGCGGCGGCGCGCTCACCGACCAGTCGCTGATCCAGCGCCATGTCGCCGACCTGTCGCTGGGCGTCTACGCGGCGCCGCGCTATCTCGCGCTGGCCGGCGTGCCCGCCCACCCGCGCGAGCTCGAAGGCACGCACCAGCGCATCGTGGGCTTTCACTGGGCGCGCCACGGCAGGGCCGCGTCCTATGCGATGCAGCGCGGCGACGAACGCCTCGAAGTGCGCGGGCGCCACGCCTTGTCGGTCGACGACGGCAACGCCTATATCGCCGCCGGCGTGGCGGGCATGGGCGTGCTGTGGCTGCCCGAATACATGGCCAGGGCCCACAGGGACAGCGGCGAACTCGTGCCGCTGTTCGAAGACTGGCAGATGGCGCCCATGCCGCTCTATCTGGCCTATGCGCCGCAGCGCCATGTGAGCGCCAAGCTGCGCGCGTTCATCACCTGGGTCGCGGCGCTGCTGGAGCGGCATGCGCCGGTCATGCGCCGCCCTGTCGGCTAGAGCGGTCTTGTCCTGACCATTACGCCCTGAAACGCCCTTCGAGAAGGATGGACGGCCTGTGCTCCATCTCAGAGCGCTGCACTCACCTCCACAAAAAACGCTTACTGGAAACGCTCTTCGCCCGGGCCGGTCAGAAGCGGTATTTCATCGACACCATGAAGTTGCGCGGCGGGCCATAAAGCCCGCGCGTATCCGACACGCCCGAGAGGTAGCGCTTGTCGAAGGCGTTGTTGAGATGCGCCGCCACCGTCAGCTGCTTGCTGACCTCATAGCGCGCCATCAGATTGAGCAGCGCATAGCCTTGCTGGGTATAGGTGGCCAGCGGGTCGCCGGTCTTGCTTTCCCAATGCACGCCGCCGCCCAGCGTCAGCCGGTTCCAGTCGCCGGGCAGGCGGTAGGTCGTGGACAGCTTGAAGGTGTGCAGCGGAATGCGCGTCATCAGCCGCTGGCCATCCTTGTCGCGCGTCTTGCTGAAGGTGTAGCCGGTGGCCATCTGCCAGCCGCGAGCGATCTCGCCGGCCAGTTCGACTTCCACGCCCTGCGTGATGGTGTCGTCTATCGCGGTATAGGTGCGCGTTGCCGCGTCCCACACCGGGAACGTGTCCTGCTGGGTGCGGAACAGCGACAGGCTGGAGTTCAGCGCGCCCTCGTAGAAGCTGCCCTTGAGGCCGACTTCGTAGCTGATGCCCTCTTCGGGCGCCAGCCGGTCGCCGTTGAGGTCGATCACATAGTCGGGCTGGGGATTGAAGATCTTGGTGTAGCTGGAATAGAGCGAATAGGTGTCGTTGAGCGCATGCACCAGGCCCACGTAGGGAACGAAGATGCCGTCTTCGCGCAGACGCACCGCAGTCACATTGCCGCTGGCGTAGCTCAGCGAGTCACGTTCCTGCTTCCAGTTGGTGAAACGGCTGCCCAGCAGCAGGCTGGTGGCATGGCTCAGTTGCAGCCGCGAATTGAGGTAGGCGCTGTACTGGTGTTCCTGAGACGTAGAGCGACCGGTCGAGGCGGACGTGGGCTTGGCAACCTCGTTGGTCCAGTTGAAGATGTCGTTGATGGCCTGGCGCGGCGACGCATAGCCCGGACTTTCCTGCTCCAGGCGCGACAGCGTGACGCCGCCTATCAGCTCATGGCGCCGCCCGAACAGCGTGAACGGGCCCGTGGCATAGGCATCCAGGCTGGTCTGCTCGACGGCGCTGGCCCAGTGGATCATCTGCGTGCTGCCGCCCAGGCCGGTCGCCTGGTTCACCGCATTGACGGGCGAAGCCATGAACGACTCATAGCTGTAGCGGCCATGGGTGAGCTCGGCCTTGGCGCTCCAGCCCGAATCGAATCGGTGCTCGACCGAGCCAAAGACGTTGTCGACCTTGTGATCGTAAAAGGCCCAGTCCGGCGACGCGCCGTTCGCCAGCGACGCGCCCGTGGGCTGGCCGTTGGTGTAGACCTCCCAGAACGCGCGTATGGGGGAGTTGGTGTTGCGCGTGATGTGGCTCAAGCCCGCGGTCAGCAGCGTGCGCGGGCCCAGATCGACCTCGGCGATGCCGTACAGCGTGGCGTAGTCCTGCTGGTAGTTGTCCACCCAGGCGCCGTCGCGCTTGTAGTCGGCCACCAGACGCGCGCGCACCGAAGCGTCTTCGTTGAGCGGGCGCGAGATATCCACGCCGGCGCCACGGCGCGACCAGGAACCGGCATCGGCGCTGATCTGGGCCTGCGCTTCCTTGGTCGGCCGCTTGCGGATCATGTTGATCGTGGCGGCGGGCGTGCCCACGCCGCTCATGATGCCGGTGGCGCCCTTGACGACTTCCACGCGGTCGTAGATCGCCGTGCTCTGCAGGTAGTTGCTCATCGCCGCGGCGGTGGGCACGCCGTCGACCTGGAAGTTGGTGATGCTCGAGCCGCGGGCCCACATCTGCGGGCTGTCCGAGCCCAGGCTGAAGGGCTTCATCGTGATGCCGACGGCGGATTCCAGCACATCGCCGAGGCTGTAGAGCCGCTGGTCGTCCATGCGCTGGCGCGTGATCACCGTGACCGACTGCGGCGTCTCCTGCGGCGTGAGGTTCAGCCGCGTCGAGCTGCTGGTCGAGAAGGTGGTGTACGAGCCCGTGCCCTCGGTGGTCGAGCCCGGGGCCTTGCCCGAGACCGACACCACGGCCAGCGCATGTTCGGCCGACGCCGATGGCTCCTTGGGAACGGCCCTGAGCGTGAACGCTCCGGGTTCCGAATCGATGACCTGCACGTCGGTTCCCGCGAGCAGGCGATCGAGCGCCTGGCGCGGCGTCTGGCGGCCCTGCACGGCAGGCGCCGAACGGCCGGCCACGACCTGCTGGTCGAACAGCACCTGGTGCCTGGCCTGCTGCGAGAACGCGCGCAAGGCGCCCGCCAGCGATTGGGCGGGAATGTCGAATGCCAGCGCCTGCTGCGCCTGCGCGGGCGCCGCCATCAGTGCCAGCGCGGCGGCGACGACTAGCGCCGTGCCCGCGGGCTGCCAGGCCCGGATGTTGCGCTGCAATGCCGCGCCCGCGAAGGCGCCCCTCAACTGTCTTGTTTTCATTTGCTGTCCTGCGGATCTGCGTTGGTTTTTCAGGCTGTGGCTGATCTGCACGCAGGCAGGTACTGGCTGGCAACCGGAGGGCGCGAAAAATTCAGGCCCTTGCAGAGATAAACGGCGGGCGCGCGCAAAGTGGGAACGTGGTGCGCGAAATTTTTTCGCGGCCTGGCGCGTCAACGCGCGCTGATGCGCCAGCCGTCAACGCCCAGGTCCTGCACGCGCACCGGCAGCAGCATGGGCAGCGAGCGCAGGAAACCCGCGGGCGCCTCGGTGATGGCCAGGCCCGAGACCGGCAGCGCGGCGAGTTTTGCGCCCTCCACGCGCACCGGCCTGCCCAGGTAGCGCGCCAGTTCCGCGGCGACTTCGGCCAGCGGCGTCTGCGCGAACACCAACTGGCCATGGCGCCAGTCGCCCACGGAGTCGGCGGCGACCGGCACGGCGGTGTGCCGGCCCGAAGCCGCATCGACGCTCACGCCCGCCCCCGCGCCCAGCAGCAGCACGGGCGCGTCGGCGCGGCGGCGATCGGGGCGCACCTCGACCCGGCCTTCGAGCACCTTGACGACGAATTGCGGCGGCCCGGAACGCAGGTTGAACGCCGTGCCCACGACGCGCACCTGGCTCGCGCCGCTGTCGACGCTGAACGGCTGCTGCGCATCGGGCGCGACCTGGAAGAATGCTTCGCCGCCCGCGAGCTCGGCATTGCGCCGGCGCGGGTAGTAGCGCACCTTCAGGCGGCTGTCGAAGTTCAGCGTGACGCGCGTGCCGTCGGGCAGGGCGACGGCGCGCATTTCGCCCGGCCCGGTCGCCACGTCGAGGGTGTAGCTGGGGTGGTGGTCCCACCAGTACCAGCCGCCACCCACGAGCAGCAGCGCGCTGAGCAGGGCCGGCGCCCAGGCCTTGCGCCAGCGGCAGGCTGTCACCTGGGCCGGGCGGCCCTGCGCGGCTGCAGGCGCGGCCGGGCGTCGGCCCGCGGCAGGCGCGGCATCGGACGCCAGCCGCGGGCGCCGGACCTGTTGCAGATCCAGCGCTGTCACGGCCAGGCCGTCGTAGATGGCGCGGTTGCTGGCGTCGGCCAGCCAGGCATCGAGTTCGCGCTCGTCGGCCCCGGTCCAGCCCGCAGCGCCGCGCCGCACGAAGAAGTCCGCGGCCCGCTGGTGGCGCAGCGCCAGTTCAGGGGTCAGTGTCATGGGCGGTCATCGGCGTCGGCCGCTTCGCTGGAGGGATCGTTTTCGGGCAGCGCGGCCCGCGCCATCAGTGCCTGGGCGATCTTCATTTCTTCGGGGCTGCGGTACTGCACGCGCAACTGGCAATACGCCAGGGCCAGGGTCACATGATTGTGGACCATGCGGCGCGAGATGCCCATGCGCTGCGCGACTTCGGTCTGTGTCAGGCCGTCGATGCTGTGCAGCACGAAGGCCTCGCGCCGGCGCTCGGGCAGCTCGGCCAGCGCCTGCTCGAGACGCTGCAGGCGCTGGCGCTGATCGAGACGGCGCAGCGGATCCGCTGCCGCGTCGGCCGCGACCTGTGCGGCCAGGTCCGCGTGTTCGTCCAGCGATACCGCTTCGACCTGTTCGCGCCGTGTGGATCTCTGCCAGGCGTCATTCGCGACATTGCGCGCCACGACGCGCAGGTAGGCCTCCTGCTGGTCCGCGGGCAGCGCCTTGCCGGCCGCCGCATAGCGTGCAAAGACATCCTGCAGCGCATCTTCGGCGTCCTCCTTGCGGTGCAGGCGCCGGCCCAGCAGGCGCTGCAGCGGCTGGCGCCAGCGCGCATAGGTGCGCGCCAGCAGGGAGCGCAGCGGGTCGTCCTCTGCGGCATCTTCGGGCGCGCGCGGATTCAAGGCGCGCCTCTCCCGGTGCGCCCAGCGGCGCCTGGTGCACGCAGATCGGCATACAGATGGCAGGAAGACAGCATGAAACGCAGGAAGTTCGCCAGCGCCCCGGAGGGCCGGCAACACGGCGGACCGGGCGCGCAGATTGCCGGGCGAATTTGAAAACAGCCCCGATTGTACTGAGAGTTATTCTCATTACCGCATTTGGGCTGCGCCCTGCCGGCCGCGGCGCGCGCCTTCAGGCGCCCAGGCGCCGCTGCAGCCGGTTCAGCAGCAGATCGATTTCCGCCAAGTCGACCGCCGTCAGCCGGGGGCCGGGCTGGCGCATGGCCGCGCAGGCGATCGCGCCGCGGCGGCGCAGCACTTCCTTGCGCACCGCGACGCCCCACTGGCTCTGGTTCTCGTGGCTGAGCAGCGGCAGGTAGATGTCAAACAGGTCGTGCGCAGCCTCGACCTGGCCTTGCTTGAGAAGCCGGTAGACGCCCGACAGCATTTCCGGGTGCGAGAAGCCCGCCATCGGCCCGTCGACGCCGCGGCCCATTTCCAGCGGCAGGAACATGGCGTTGTTGCCGGTCAGGATGGCAATGCGCCGCTCCAGGCTTGCGCGCAGCCGCGTGATCTTGGTGATGCTCGGCAGGTCCTCTTCCTTGAGCACCTGGATCTGCGGAAACTCGTGGACCAGCCGGCAGATGGTGGGCACGGACATCCACACGCCGGTGGAGAACGGAAAGTCCTGCAGCACGGTGGGCACATTGCCGATGCGCGCGAAGACGCCGGCAAAGTAGTTGAAGACCTCCTCCTCGGACCTGAGCCCCGTGGGCGGCGCGATCATCACGCCGCTGGCACCCGCATCCATGACCTGCGCGGTGAGTTCCGCCAGTTGGGCGATGCTGGAATTGCTCACGCCGACAATCACCGGCTTGCCGCCGGCGCGCCGCATGAAGCGCTGGGCGACGGCCAGCGCCTCCGCGGCCGTGAGCTTGGCGGCTTCTCCGGCCACGCCCAGCACCGTGAAGCCGTCGGCCCCATGGCGGCTGTAGAAATCCACCAGCGTGTCTATGCTCGGCAGGTCGATGGCGCCATCGGCCTCGAAGGGAGTCTGGGCAACGATGTAGACGCCCTGGGTATCGGTCAGCATGCAATTTTCCTTGGTGAAACAGCGATTGTTAGCGCTAATTATTAGCGCTAACATATCAGCTTCATGTCCATGCAAACCCGAATGAACGCTGGATTCGCCTAAGACCAGGGTCTGAAAGGGTATGGTTACGATTTTTCCGCCCCGCCCATGCCTTCCCCATCCACAACGCCCACCCCGCCGCCCACCCGCAAGGCGCGCCGCGGCACCGGCCGCGTCACGCTGGCGGACGTCGCAAAGCGGGCCGAGGTCTCGACGCAGACGGTCTCGCGGGTGCTCAACACCCCGCAATCCGTGCCCCCGGCAACGCTGGCCCGGGTGCGCCAGGCGATACGCGACTGCGGCTATGTTCCCGACCGCCTGGCGGGCGCGCTGGCCTCGGGCCGCAGCCGGCTGGTCGCGGCCCTGGTTCCCACCATCAGCGGCCCGGTGTTCCAGGAGACGCTGCAGGCGCTGAGCCAGGCGCTGGCCGGGCGCGGGTATCAGCTGATGCTGGGCGAAAGCGGCTATGACGACGCCGACGAGGAACAGCTGCTGGAGAACCTGCTCAGCCGCCGCCCGGACGGCATCGTGCTGACCCGCATCGTGCAATCGGCCGCCGCGCGTGAGCGGCTCAAAGCCACCGGCGTTCCCGTGGTCGAGACCTGGGATCTGTGCGCCGATCCGGTCGACATGCTGATTGGCTTCTCGCACCAGGCGGTGGGCCACGAGGTCGCCGAATTCATCGCACGGCTGGGCCGGCGCCGGCCGGCAATGGTCACCGGCGACGACCCGCGCGCGGGCCTGCGGCGCGCTGCGTTTGCCACCAGACTTGCTGCGCTGGGACTGGGCCAGGGCCAGCTGCCGACGGCCAGCGCCAAGGCGCCGCTGACGCTAGGCGCCGCACGCGCCGCGTTTGCCGCCCTGCTCGATGACCATCCCGACATCGACGCGGTGTTCTGCAGCACGGATGTCGCGGCCTGGGGCGTGGTGACCGAAGCGCAATCGCGCGGGCTGAAGATCCCGCAGGACCTGGCCGTCATCGGCTTTGGCGATCTGAGCTTTGCCAAGGATCTGCGGCCTTCGCTGACCACGGTGCGCATCAACGGCACGGCCATGGGCGAGCAGGCGGCGCAATGGATCATGGACCGCGCCGAAGGCCTGGCGCCCGCGGCGCGGCGGCTCGACATCGGCTTCACGCTGGTGCAGCGCGACAGCACCTGAAGCGGCTCGCCTGGCCGCCATGACCGCGCCAAGGTCATGCCGCCCCGGTCGGGCGCGCAGCTGCGTGGCAAACTATTGCGCGCCTGGATCACCCGCCACCATGAGCCTCGCCCTTGTTCAAAGCCGCGCCCTGCTCGGGCTGCATGCCGCCGAAGTCACGGTGGAAGTGCACCTGGCCAACGGCCTGCCCAGCTTTTCGCTGGTCGGCCTGGCCGATGTCGAAGTCAAGGAGGCGCGCGAGCGCGTGCGCAGCGCGCTGGTCAATGCGGGGCTGGAGTTTCCCGGCAACAAGCGCATCACGGTCAACCTCGCTCCCGCCGACCTGCCCAAGGATTCAGGCCGCTTCGATCTGCCCATTGCGCTGGGCATTCTTGCCGCCAGCGGCCAGATCGACGCGCGCCGGCTCGATGGCTGGACCTTTGCCGGCGAGCTGTCGCTGTCGGGCGAGCTGCGCCCGGTGCGCGGCGCGCTGGCCACCAGCCTGGCGCTGCGCCAGCAGCGCGAGAGCCTGCAGCAGGTGCTGCCGCCGGGCAGCGCCGAGGAAGCCGCCTGGGTGCCGCAGTCGCGCGTGTTCCGCGCCAGGCATCTGCTTGACGTGGTCCAGGCCTTCATGCACCGTCCCGATGGCGCGGCCGGGCCCGCTTCCACGCCGGGCTGGCAGCGGGTCGAGGCCGCGCCCCTGCCCGCCTGCGTCAGCGGCGCGGAGATGGCCGATGTCAAGGGCCAGGCCCAGGCCAAGCGCGCGCTGGAGATCGCCGCCGCGGGCGGCCACAGCCTGCTGCTCATAGGCCCGCCGGGCGCGGGCAAGTCCATGCTGGCCCAGCGCTTTGCCGACTTGCTGCCGCCGATGTCGGTCGACGAAGCGCTGCAGACCGCGGCGCTGGCCAGCCTGAGCGGGCGCTTTTGCGCCCAGCGCTGGGCCCGGCGCCCCACGGTGAGCCCGCACCACACGGCCAGCGCCGTGGCCCTGGTCGGCGGCGGCTCGCCGCCGCGCCCCGGCGAGATTTCCCTGGCCCACCACGGCGTGCTGTTTCTCGACGAGTTTCCCGAGTTCAGCCGCGCCGCGCTCGAAGCGCTGCGCGAGCCCATGGAGACCGGCCGCATCACGATTGCGCGCGCCGCGCAGCGCGCCGAGTTTCCCGCGCGCTTTCAGCTGATCGCGGCCATGAACCCCTGCCCCTGCGGTTTCTGGGGCTCGGCGCTGCGGCGCTGCCGCTGCACGCCCGACCAGGTCGCGCGCTACCAGGGCAAGCTCAGCGGGCCGCTGCTCGACCGCATCGACCTGCATGTCGAAGTGCCCGCATTGCCGCCCGCGCAATTGCTGCAGGCCGCCGCCGGCGAGACCACGGCGCAGATCCGCGAACGCGTGGTGCGCGCCCATGCGCTGGCGCTCGAACGCCAGGGCCTGGCCAACCAGGCACTGCAGGGGCCGGCCATAGACCAGCACCTCGGGCTGGCGCCAGCGGCCGGCGAACTGGTGCAATCGGCGGCCGCACGCCTGGGCTGGTCGGGCCGCAGCCTGCACCGCGTGCTGAAGATCGCGCGCACGATTGCCGATCTGGCGGGCAGCGCGCACATCGAGACCGCGCATGTGGCCGAGGCCGTGCAGTATCGGCGCGCGCTGCTGGGCGCGCACTAGCAGCGGGTACGGCGCTTCACTCCTCGTCGAAAGGCAGCTGCTCCTGGCCCGGACGTGGCGGCCAGCGGCCGGCCTGCACCAAGGCCTCGAACCAGCGATGCATGGCGGCGTCTTCCAACGCGTACTCGCCGCGTGCCGACTTCCACACCAGCGCGGGCATGCGCTGGCGCAGCGCCTCCAGCGCTTTCTGCACCTGCGCCACGCTTACCGGATGGCCCGTCTTGTCACGGTAAAAGCGCAAGGCTTCGGCATCGTATGGACGATAGCGCGGGCCTTGCTCCAACATGCGCCACAGCACGGCCTGCTCCGCTGGCTTGAGGCCCAGGTAGTCTGACTCCATTTGTGCTTCGTCCTGCGCCTGCTGCTGCATCGCGGCCTCCAGCAGGGCCGGCTCGAAACGCCCCGTCAAGGCCGCCAAGGGGCTCAGCATCTGTCCCAGCGCAGCCATGAAGAACTGCGGGCGATAGCCAAATACTGCAAACGACTGCTGCAGCAGTCCCTGATCCACCGGCCTCAGATCCGGACGCTGTGCTTCTATCAAGGCAGCAACATACGCGATGAAATCCGGCCCCAACGGCGGCATGCGCTGGATCTGCGATCCATAGAAAGGCGCAGCAGCGGTATGGACCAGTCGCAGCAACTTGTCGCGGTCGGAACCCGACATCACGAGCATCAGCTTCACCGCGCCAGGCTGATTGAGCTGATCGCGCGCCGATTTCAGCGCCGTCATTGCGGCCTCTCCGGCTTCGCTGGTCAGCGCATGCTGCGCTTCGTCAACGATCAGCGCCACGGGTTTGGCCGCGTTGGCATGCAACAGGCGCAGCGCATCCGTCAATGTCAGACCATCCACCTTGCCGATCCTGCTGGTATCGACCTCCAACCCGCCCACTTTCACCTTGTCGAGACCGGCCTTTTTGGCCGTACGCGCGACCACGCCAAGTTGCGCCTCCAGTGCGCGCGCGATGGACTCCGCGATCAGCACGCCCGGATCGCGCCGTGCATCCGCCCACAGATCGACATAGACCACCACCACGCCAGCCGCTTCCAGCGCCGGCCGTAGATCTCCTTGAAGAAAGGTCGATTTTCCGGTACGCCGCGGCGCCGCCAGAAACAGTCCATTGTGGGCATCGCCAAGCAGAGCCTTGCCCTGCAAAGCTGCGACCAGCTCTTGCGCCAGGAGCGTACGTTGAAAGGCAATCATGGTGATTATCTGCAATTATCTTGATCTAGATATTTTATCTGTTTTTAGATAATTTCAGATATTTCAGATGGCCGTGCGCAGCAGCCAACGTCTGTGTGCATTGCCGAAACGATAGCTTTACGCCCGCGGCACAATTGCTGCATGCCCCGCGCCAAATCCCTTTCCTCTGCCGTGACCGTCGACATGGTCGACACCGTCAATACCGACTTCCTGCGCACGCATGTGGGCTACAACGCGCGCCGCGCCGCGCTGTCCGTGATCGGCCTGTTCGTCGAACGCATGGCGCAGTACGACCTCAAGGTGGTCGACTTCTCGCTTCTCAACCTGATAGCGCACAACCCCGGCATCACTTCGCGCCAGGTCTGTGCCAGCCTCAACATTCTTCCGCCCAATTTGGTGAGCCTGGTCGGCAGCCTCGACAAGCGCGGGCTGATCGTGCGCCTGCCGCACCCGCTCGACGGCCGCGCCGTGGGCCTGTACCTGACCGACGCCGGCCAGGCGCTCAACGCCCAGGCCGAGCAGACCGTCACCGAACTCGAACTCGAGGCCACCGAGCGCCTCACGGCGGCCGAACGCAAGACGCTGATCCGGCTGCTGCAAAAAGTCTACGACTGAAATCCCGCGGGTAAGTCCCAGGTCCAAACGCGCTTTTGCGCCTTGATATGGTTATAAATAATAACCAAAATCAAGGCATACGGAGAGCACCATGACCCACCCCGACATCCATTTCGAACTGCGCGGCGACGAACAAGAAGTTGCCGTCATCCGCCTGGCGCGCAGCGCCAAGCGCAATGCGCTCAGCGACAGCCTGATCCTCGCCCTGCGCGATATCTTCGAGACCCTGCCCAAGAGCGTGCGCGCCGCGGTCATAGACGGCGAAGGCCCGCATTTCTGCGCCGGCCTGGACCTGAGCGAACTCCAGGAGCGCGACGCCGGCCAGGGCCTGCACCATTCGCGCATGTGGCATGCGGCGCTCGAGCGCGTGCAGTTCGGCCCGGTGCCGGTGATTGCCGCGCTGCATGGCGCCGTGGTCGGCGGCGGGCTCGAACTCGCCAGCGCCTGCCATATCCGCGTCGCCGATGCCTCGACTTTCTATGCGCTGCCCGAAGGCTCGCGCGGCATCTTCGTCGGCGGCGGCGGCTCGGTGCGCATCCCCAAATTGATTGGCGCGGCGCGCATGGCCGACATGATGCTCACGGGCCGCGTCTACGACGCGCAGGACGGCGAGCGCATAGGCCTGGCGCAATACCTCGTGCCCGAAGGCCAGGCCTTCGACAAGGCCTGCGCGCTGGCGCTGCGCGTGGCGCAGAACGCGCCGCTGACCAACTACGCGCTGATCCATGCGCTGCCGCGCATTGCCGAGCAGTCCGCCGACCAGGGCTACTTCACCGAAGCCATGATGGCCGCGATCGCCCAGAGCGCGCCCGAGGCCAAGCAGCGCCTGGCCGACTTCCTCGAAGGCCGCGCGGCCAAGGTCAGCAAGCAATAAGGAGCACGCACCATGTCCGCCCTTGCCCTGCCCGCTGAAAGCGCCGTCCCCGGCGCTGCCGCGCCCTACCGTCCCATGAACTTCGGCGTCACGCGCGTGAACGTGCGCGACGGCGCCGCGGGCGTGCGCTACCTCGACGCCGACCTGCCGCTGGGCGCCTATGCGCGCCGCGTGACCGACTACCTGCTGCACTGGGCCGAAGCCACGCCGGACAACAGCTTTCTCGCGCGCCGCGCGCGCCTGCCCGATGGCTCGACCGGCGACTGGCAGCACCTGCGCTACGGCCAGGCGCTCGACGCCGCGCGGCGCATAGGTCAGGCGCTGCTGGAGCGCGGCCTGAGCCGCGAGCGCCCGGTGCTGCTGCTCACCGAAAACAGCCTGGAGCACGCGCTGATGGCGCTGGGCTGCATGTACGCGGGCGTGCCCTACTGCCCCGTGTCCACGGCCTATGCGACCGTGAGCCAGGATTACGCCAAGCTGCGCCATGTGATCGAGACGCTGACGCCCGGCCTGGTGCTGGCCGCCGATGGCACGCGCTTCGGTCCGGCAATTGCCGCGACCGTGCCGCACGACGTCGAAGTGGTGCTGGTCGAAGGCCGGCTTGCCGGGCGCGCCAGCACCGATTTTGCCCAGCTGCTGGCCACCGAAGCCACGGCGGCGATCGATGCGGCCATGCATGCGACCGGCCCCGACACCATCGTCAAGTTCCTGTTCACCTCGGGCTCGACCAAGCTGCCCAAGCCGGTGATCAACACCCAGCGCATGTGGTGCGCAAACCTGCAGCAGATCACGCTGTCGCTGCCCGCGCTGGCCGAAGCGCCGCCGGTGCTGGTCGACTGGCTGCCCTGGAACCACACGTTCGGCGGCAACCACAACGTGGGCATCACGCTGCAGCATGGCGGCACGCTCTACATCGACGACGGCAAGCCCACGCCGGCGCTGATGGGAGAAACGCTGCGCAACCTGCGCGAGATCGCGCCCACGGTCTACTTCAACGTGCCCACGGGCTTCGAGATGATCGCCCAGGCGATGCAGACCGATGCGCAATTGCGCGCCACGCTGCTGTCGCGCGTGCGCTTCTTCTTCTACTCGGGCGCGGGCCTGTCGCAGCCGGTATGGGACAGCCTGCACGCGACGCAGGAAGCGGCGCTGGGCCAGCGCATCATCATGGCCACGGGCCTGGGAATGACCGAGTCCGCGCCGTCGGCGCTGTTCGTCAACAGCCCCGATGTGACGGCCGGCGACATCGGCAGCCCCGTGCCCGGCACGACCGTCAAGCTGGTCGAGGTCGACGGCAAGACCGAAGTCCGCTACCGCGGCCCGAATATCACGCCCGGCTACTGGCGCAATGCCGAGGCGACGCGCGAAGCGTTTGACGACGAAGGCTTCCTGTGCACCGGCGACGCCGTGCGCTGGATAGACCCCGACAACGTGCACCGCGGCCTGCGCTTCGACGGCCGCATCGCCGAGGACTTCAAGCTGGCCACGGGCACCTTCGTGAGCGTCGGCCCGCTGCGCACCAAGGTGCTGGCTGCGGCCGCGCCCTATCTGCAGGACGTGGTCGTCACCGGCCTGAACCACAGGGAAGTCGGCCTGCTGATGTTCCCTTCGCAGCGCTGCCGCGAGATCAGCGGATTGAGCGCCGACGCCTCCTGGACTGAGGTGCTGGCCAGCGCCGGCGTGCGCGCGCAGATCGAGGGCCTGCTGGCCCAACTCGCCAGCCAGGCCACGGGCAGCGCCAGCCGCGTGGCGCGCGCGCTGCTGCTGGCCGAGCCGCCGTCGCTGGACCGCGGCGAAATCACCGACAAGGGCTCGGTCAACCAGCGCGCGGTGCTGACCCACCGCGCGGCGCTGGTCGATGCACTGCATGACGGCAGCGCGCCCGGCATTCTTTATCCCAAAGCCTGAGAAGACCACCATGCAAATCCAAGGACATACAGCACTTGTCACCGGCGCCGCTTCGGGCCTGGGTGAAGCCACGGCGCGCGAACTCGCCCGCCTGGGTGCCAAGGTCGCGATTCTCGACCGCAATCTGCAGCAGGCCGAACGCGTTGCCGCGGCAATCAACGCCGAGCATGGCGCGGGCCGCGCCCTGGCCTGCGCCTGCGACATCACCGACACCGCGAGCGTCACCGCCGCGCTGGAGCAGGCCAGGGCCGGCCTGGGCGAGGCACGCATCCTGATGAATGTCGCCGGCATAGGCAGCGCCAAGCGCATCGTGCAGCGCGACGGCAGCGCCGCGCCGCTGGAGGACTTCACGCGCGTGGTCAGCGTGAATCTGATCGGCGCCTACAACGTCAGCCGGCTGTTTGCCGCGGCCTGCGCCAAGCTCGCGCCGCTGGAAGACGGCGAGCGCGGCGTGATGCTGTTCACGGCCTCGGTCGCGGCCTTCGACGGCCAGGTGGGCCAGCAGGCCTACAGCGCGTCCAAGGGCGGCCTCGTGGGCATGACGCTGCCGATGGCACGCGATCTCGCACAGCACGGCATACGCGTGTGCACCATCGCGCCCGGACTGTTCGCCACGCCGCTGATGCAGGAGCTGCCCGAGGCCGTGCAGCAGTCGCTGGCCGCGAGCATTCCGTTTCCCTCGCGCCTGGGCAAGCCAGAGGAGTTCGCCCAGCTCGCCAGCCAGGTGGTGACCAACGGCCACCTCAATGGCGAAGTCATACGGCTGGACGGCGCGCTGCGCATGGCGCCGCGCTGACCCTGCCCCCCGTTCCCGCCCCCGTCAACGATAACCACAATGGAGACAAAAATGACGACACGACGCGACTTCATCCACACCCTCGGCGCCGGCGCCGCGCTCACCGCGCTGCACCCGCTTGCGGCACGCGCCCAGACCCCGGCCCACACCGTCGAGCAGGTCAAGATCTACTACGGCTTTCCCGCGGGCAGCGCGGGCGACAACGTCGCGCGCCGCGTCGGTGAAAAGCTCGCCGGCTCGGCCTATTCGCGCCTCTCCGGCATCGTCGAGAACAAGCCCGGGGCGGGCGGGCGCATTGCGCTGGAAACGCTCAAGACCGCACCCATCGACGGCTCGGTGCTGGCGCTGGCCCAGGTCTCGGCAATCGCCAACTATCCGCACATCTACAGCAAGCTGAACTACACGGCGCAGGACTTCGCGCCGATATCGATAGGCGCGATCATGCACCATGGCCTGGCCGTCGGCCCCATGGTTCCGGCCAGCGTCAAGACCGTCAAGGACTACCTTGCCTGGGCCAAGGCCCATCCCGATCTGGCCAACTACGGCTCGCCGGGCGCGGGCTCCACGCCCCACTTCCTGGGCGCGCTGCTGGGCATCAACAGCGGTGTCGAACTCAAGCATGTGCCCTACCGCGGCGTCGTGCCGGCCGTCACCGATACCGTGGCCGGCCAGATCGCTTCGGTGATGTCGCCCTGCGGCGACTACCTCGCGAACTACAAGGCCGGCAAGCTGCGCATTCTCGCCACCTCGGGCCCGCAGCGCTTCCCCTCGCTGCCGGAAGTGCCGACGTTTGCCGAAGCCGGCTTTCCCGAACTCACGACCGAGGAGTGGTTCGGCTTCTACGCGCCCGCCAAGACGCCGGCCAAGGTGCAGGCCCAGGCCAATGCCGCGATCAATGCCGCGCTCAAGGAAAAGAGCGTGACCGACAGCCTGGCCATCATGGGCCTGATTCCGCACGGCACGACCCAGGCGGAAATGGAGCGCTGGCAGAAGGCCGAATACGCGCACTGGGGTCCGATCATCAAGAAGATCGGCTTCACGGCCGACTCCTGAAGCCCGGGCCGGCGCGCCGCGCCGCCCCTTCTTCTCCCGCCATCCGCGCTGCATCCGCAGCGCGCTTTCTTTTCCATCCCATGCATTACCAACCCCGCCCCGACGACATCGCCTTCCTGGTCTTCGATGTGCTGCAGGCGCCCGCGCTGCTGCAGGCGCTGCCCGGCCACAGCGAGATCGACGCGCCGCTGATGGCGCAGATTCTCGACGCGGCCGCGGAATTCGCCGGCGAGGTCGTCGCGCCGCTCAACGCCGGCGGCGACGCCGCGGGCTGCCGCTGGGCACAGGGCGAAGTCACGACACCGCCGGGCTTTGCCGCGGCCTACCGCGCGTTCTGGCAGGCCGGCTGGCCCGCGCTCGCGGCCGCGCCCGAAGACGGCGGCCAGGGCCTGCCGCGGCTGCTGGAGATCGTGCTCTACGAATGGCTGCATGCGGCCAACCATGCCTGGACCATGGCGCCCGGCCTGATCCACGGCGCCTACGAATGCCTCAAGCAGCATGGCAGCGCCGCGCTGCAGGCCCGCTACCTCGCGCCCCTGGCCTCGGGCGAATCGCTGCCCACGATGTGCCTGACCGAAGCCCAGGCCGGCAGCGACCTGGGCCTGGTGCAGACCCAGGCCAGGCCGGTGGAGGGCGCGGGCGCGATTCCCGACGAACACCGCATCCGCGGCAGCAAGATCTTTGCGTCCAACGCCGAGCACGACCTCAGCGACAACATCCTGCACCTGGTGCTCGCACGCCTGCCCGGCGCCGCGCCCGGGCCCAAGGGCCTGTCGCTGTTTCTGGTTCCCAAGCGGCTGCCGGACGGCGCGCGCAATGCCGTGCACTGCGAACGCATAGAGGAAAAGATGGGCCTGCACGGCAGCGCCACCTGCCAGATGCGCTTCGACGACGCCACGGGCTGGCTGGTGGGCGAGCGCGGTGCGGGCCTGGCGGCGATGTTCCTGATGATGAACGCCGCGCGCCTCATGGTCGCGGGCCAGGGCATGGGGCTGCTCGACGCCGCCTGGCAGAAAGCCCATGCCTATGCGCATGAACGCCGGCAGATGCGCGCGCCCGGCGCGCGCCCCGCGAGCCGCGGCGACAACGACCGCGCCGACCTGCTGATAGAACACCCGGCAATGCGCCGCATTCTCGATGTGCAGCGCTGCTGGATAGACGGCGGCCGGGTGCTGGCCTACCACACGGCGCTGCAGCTCGACGCTGCGCGCGCGCACCCCGACGCCGCGCAGCGCGCCCAGGCCCAGCGCTGGTGCAGCCTGGTGACGCCCGTGCTCAAGGCCGCCTGGACGCGCCAGGGCTTCGAGGGCGCGAGCGACTGCCTGCAGGTGTTCGGCGGCCACGGCTATGTGCGCGAGTGGGGCGTGGAGCAGCATGTGCGCGACGCGCGCGTGGCGATGATCTACGAAGGCACCAATGAGATCCAGGCCATAGACCTGCTGGTGCGCAAGGTGCTGCCGGACCAGGGCCAGGGGCTGGCGCAGCTGCTGCGTTCGCTGCACGCCGAACTCGATCCGGCCCGGCCGCTGGATGCCGAACTGCGCGCCGCGCTGGCCGGCTTCGACACGCTCACGGCCGAGGTGATCGATGCCGCACAGACCGATGCGCAGCTGCCCTATGCGGTGGCCGACGACTACCTGCAGGCGCTGGCCCTGCTGCTGCTGGGCTGGGCCTGGAGCCGCATCGCGCGCACGCCCGGCGCCGATGCGGCGCGCTGGCAGCAGCCGCTCGCGGCGCTGCGCACGCGCGTGCTGCCGGGGCTGGCGCTGCGCCTCGATCTCGTGCGCCGGCAGTTGCCGCGGGGCTGAGACGCGAAGCGTCGCACGCAGGCGACAGCTGCGGCTTGCCAGACCGGCCGGCAGCGCGCAAGCTGCGAGCGCGGCGCCGTGCCGCGCCACTTCCCGGGCCTGCCTTGATCCACCGCCACGAACTCCCGCTGCTGCTGACCGGACTGCTGAGCACGCTGTGCGGCGTGGGCCTGAGCCGCATGGCCTTTACCGCGCTGATGCCGGCACTGGTGCAGGCGCATTGGTTCAGCGCCGACCAGGCGGCCTATCTGGGCGCGGCGACGCTGCTGGGCTATCTGCTGGGTGCGCTGGGCGCGCATTGGCTCACCGAGCGCTGGAGCGTGCCGCGCGTGCTGCTGGGCAGCTTCGTCGCCGTGACGCTGAGCTTTGCGCTGTCGGCCCTGCCCCAGCCGTTCGTCACCTTCTTTGCCTGGCGCTGCCTGGCCGGCATCGCCGCCGCGGTGCTGATGGTCGTCGGCCCCTCGGCCGCGATGGCGGCCCTGCCCACGGCGCGGCGCGCGGTGCTCGGCCCGGTGCTGTTTGCGGGCGTGGGCGTGGGCGCGCTGCTGTCGGCCACGCTGATACCGGCGCTGGTGCGGCTGGACCTGTTCTGGACCTGGGTGGCGCTGGCGCTGGTGTCGGCGCTGTGCGGCTGGTGGGGCTGGCGCAGCAGCCGCAGGATTCCCGCGGCCGCGGCGCAGCTTGCACGCCTGCAGCCTGCGGCGCCCGCCGCGCCTCAGCCCGCGCCGACCACAGGGAGGCTATGGCTGCTGCCCGTGCTGTGGCTGCTGGCCGCCTATGCCTGCGACGCCGCGGGCTTTGTGCCGCACACGGTGTTCTGGGTCGACTACCTCGCGCGCGAGCGCGAACTCGGCACGGCCTTTGGCGCGCTGCAGTGGGGGCTGTTCGGCCTGGGCGCGCTGATCGGGCCCATCGTCACCGCGGCCTGCGCGGCGCGCTGGGACTGGCACCGCGCCGTGGTCGGCGGCATGGCGCTCAAGACCACGGCAGTGTGCATTCCCGTGGCCCTGCCCTGGCTGCTGCTGTCGGGGCCGGCTCCCACGCTGCAGCTCGTGGCCTATGGCGTGTCGTCGCTTGTCGTCGGCGCGCTGTCGCCGGGCATGGCGGCCTTGACTTCGGGCCGGCTGCTGCAGTTGGTCGGGCCGCTGGCGCACAAGCGCATCTGGGGCTATGCGACGGCGGTGTTCGCGCTGGCCCAGGCGCTGTCAGGCACGGGCATGGCCTGGCTCTACGCGCAGTCGCATCTGTACCAGCCGCTGTTTGCGCTGGCCGCGGGCGTGCTCGCGCTGGGCACGCTGCTGGCCTGGGCCAGCCGTACGCGTTAGATTCCCAGATAGGCCTGGCGCACGGCCAGGTTGTCCTGCAGCTCTTCCATGCCGCTCGCGTAGCAGATCTGGCCTTTTTCAAGCACATAGGCGCGGTCGGCGACGGCTTCGCAGAACGGCAGGTTCTGCTCGGACAGCAGAATGCCGATTCCCTGGTCCTTGAGCGTGAGTATGGTCTGCGCCATCTGCTCGACGATCAGCGGCGCCACGCCTTCGGATGGCTCGTCGAGCAGCACCAGCAGCGGCTGGCCCATGAGCGTGCGCGCCACCGACAGCATCTGCTGCTCGCCGCCGCTCATGCGTGCACCCAGCCGATCGGGCATTTCGCCGAGATTGGGAAACAGCGCGTACAGCTGCTCGGGCGTCCAGTGCGGCGCGGCGCTGCCGTCGGGCCAGCGCCGCGCCGCCTGGCGGCCGACTTCGAGGTTTTCGCGCACCGTGAGATCGGTGAAGATGCGCCGGTCTTCGGGCACATAGCCCAGGCCCAGGCGCGCAATGCGGTAGGCGGGCCAGCCCGCGATCGACTGGCCCATGCAGCGGACTTCGCCGCTGCTGCGCGCCAGCAGGCCCGCAATCGCCTTGAGCGTGGTCGACTTGCCCGCGCCGTTGCGGCCCATCAGCGCCACGACTTCGCCCGGCCCGACGCTCAGCGCGATGTCGCGCAGGATATGCGCGGCGCCGTACCAGCCGTTGAGGCCGCGGACTTCGAGAAGGGGTGCGGTCATGTTCTGCGCTTTCCAAGAATCTGCCCGTGGCCCAGATAGGCCTGCTGCACGCGTGCATCGCGCTGTATCGCTTCGGGCCGGCCTTCGGCCAGCAGCTTGCCGCGCACCAGCACCAGCACGCGGTCGGCCTGGCCGAACACCACATCCATGCTGTGCTCGGTGAACAGCACGCCCATCTGCCGCTCCTTGGCCAGCGCGCGCGTCAGCGCCATCAGCGCCAGGCGTTCGGCCGGCGCCATGCCGGCCGTGGGCTCGTCCATCAGCAGCAGCTGCGGCGCGTGCGCCAGCGCCATCGCGAGTTCCACGCGCTTGACGTCGCCATAGGCCAGCGCGCTGCAGGGCCGGTCGGCCTGGGCCGCCATGCCCACGCGTTCGAGCAGGGCCAGCGCATCGCCGCGCCGGTGGCCGGCCGCGCGGCGCCAGAACGCAAACACCTTGCTATCGGCCGACAGCAGCGCCATCTGCACGTTCTCGACCACGCTCAGCGAAGCGAAGGTCGCGGCAATCTGAAAGGTTCGGCCCACGCCGCGGCGCCAGACCGCGCGCGGCGACAGCCCCGCGATATCGTGGCCCGCGAGCCGCACCGAGCCGCTGTCGGGCGCGAGCTGGCCGCCGACCAGATTGAAGGTGGTCGACTTGCCCGCGCCGTTGGGGCCTATCAGCGCCAGCAGCTCGCCTTTTTCCAGCGAGAAGCCGACGCCGTCAACGGCCTTGACGCCGCCAAATGCCTTGCCCAGGCCATGCACTTCGAGCAGGCTCATGCGCGCCCCTCCCGCCGTTGCCAGGCTGCCTGCAGCTGCTGCGCAAAGCCCGCTATGCCCTGCGGAAAGATCAGCACCAGCAGCAGCATCACGCCGCCCAGCAGCGCGCGCCAGTAATCGGTCTGGCGCGCAATGGTGTCGTGCAGCCAGGTGAACACGCCCGCGCCCACCAGCGGCCCGGCCAGCGTCTGCACGCCGCCCAGCAGCACCATCACCAGGCCATCGACCGACTTGGTGACCGACAGGCTGTCGGGCGAGATGCTGCCCTTGGAGAAAACGAACAGCGCGCCCGCGAGCCCGGCCCACAGTCCGGCAATCACAAAGCCGGCCCACTGCACGCGGCGCACATCGATGCCAATTGCCTCGGCGCGCAGCGCCGAGTCGCGCGCCGCGCGCAAGGCATAGCCCAGCGGCGCAAACAGCATGCGCCGCAGCAGATAGACGGCCGCTGCGACCACGGCCAGCGTGAGCCAGTAGAAGGCCGCGCCCTGCGCTGCCCATTCGCTGGGCCAGACGCCCGTGAGGCCGTTGCTGCCGCCCGTGACCGCGTCCCACTGGAAGCAGATGGCCCAGGTGATCTGCGCGAACGCCAGCGTCAGCATGGTCAGGTACACACCCGACAGCCGCACGCAGAACCAGCCGAACAACAAGGCGCCGCAGGCTGCGCACAACGGTGAAAGCAGCAGCGCGGCTTCCATCGGCAGGCCGCTGGAGCGCACCAGCAGCGCCGCGGCATAGGCGCCCAGGCCGAAGTAGGCCGCGTGGCCGAAGGAATGCATGCCGCCTGGCCCGAGCAGCGCATGCAGGCTCGCGGCAAACAGCGCCATGATGAAGATGTCGGTCAGCAGCACCAGCGCATAGCTGCTCTCGCCGGCGAGCAGCGGCAGCGCGGCCAGCAGCGCCAGCCCGGCCCAGGTCGCGGCGCGGCCGCGTGCGCCCGCCGCGGCGAGCGGCGCCTCGGCTTCGCCCAGCGCGCGCGCCGTTGCCTGCGGCCGGCCCATCAGCCCCCAGGGCCGCCAGACCAGCACCACGGCCATGACGAGGAATTCAACCACCAGCGTCAGCTTGGAAAACGAGATTTCCACGCCGCCGATTTCCACCAGGCCCAGCCAGATGCAGATGGCCTTGAGTTCGGCGATCAGCAGCGCGGCGACGAACGCGCCCGGAATCGAGCCCATGCCGCCGACCACGACGACGACAAATGCCGCGCCTATGGTCAGCAGGTCCATGTCCAGATGCGCGGGCTCGCGCGGCAGCTGCAGCGCCCCGCCCAGGCCCGCGAGCAGCGTGCCCAGCGCGAACACCGCGGTGAACAGCCAGGCCTGGTTCACGCCCAGGGCGCCGACCATCTCGCGGTCCTGCGTCGCGGCGCGCACCAGCGTGCCCCAGCGCGTGCGCGTGAGCAGCAGCGTCAGCAGCCCCAGCACCACGGGGCCGACGGCAATCAGCAGCAGGTCATAGACCGGGAACTGCCGGCCCAGGATGTCGACCGCGCCCTCGAGCCCGGGCGCGCGCGGGCCGAACAGCTCCTCGGGTCCCCACAGCCACAGCGCCGCGTCCTTGATGACCAGCACCAGCGCAAAGGTGGCCAGCAGCTGGAACAGTTCGGGCGCCTTGTAGATGCGCCGCAGCAGCACGATCTCGACCAGCGCGCCCAGCGCCGCCGTGGCCAGCGGCGCGAGCAGCAGCGCGGGCCAGAAGCCTATGTGCTGGCCCAACAGGCCGACCAGCGAGTAGGCGACATACAGGCCCAGCATGTAGAACGAGCCATGCGCGAAGTTGATGGTGCGCGTGACGCCGAAGATCAGCGACAGCCCCACCGAGACCAGGAACAGCGACGACGCGCTGGCCAGGCCGTTGAGCAGTTGCACCAGCAGTCCGGACAGGCTCATTGCGCTTCCCGCCGTGGCTCAGTTGGCCGAGACCGGGCGCATTGCGCGCACGGCTTCGTTGGAGGGCTGGTAGTCCTTGCCGTCGGCATAGTGGAAGTCGACCATCACGCCATGCTGCAGCCGCTCGTCATACGCGGTCTTGCCCACATAGGCGCCCATGGTCGACTGGTTGTCCTGGGCCCGGTAGGTGATGCGGCCGAACGGAATGTCCACTTCCAGGCCCTTGAACGCGGCAATCAGCTTCTCGGTGTCGGCGCTGCCGCCGGTCTTGCGCAGGCCGGCTTCCAGCGACTTGATCGCGCCGTAGCCGACGATGGTGCCCAGGCGCGGATGCTCCTTGTACTTGTCCTGGTAGGCCTTGATGAACGCCTGGTGCTCGGGCGTCTTGATCGCATACCAGGGGTAGCCGGTGACGATCCAGCCCAGCGGCGCTTCCTTCTTCAGCGGTTCGAGGTACTCGGGCTCGCCGGTCAGCAGGCCCACGACTTCGCGGCCCTTGAACAGGCCGCGCGTATTGCCTTCGCGCACGAACTTGCCCAGGTCGGCGGAGAACAGCACGTTGAAGATGGCGTCGGGCTTGGCGTCGGCCAGCGCCTGCACCACGCTGCCGGCGTCGATCTTGCCAAGGGCCGGCGCCTGCTCGGCGACGAACTCGACGTCGGGCTGGGCCTCCTTGAGCAGCTTCTTGAACGTCGCCACCGCCGACTGGCCGTATTCGTAGTTGGGATAGACGATCGCCCAGCGCTTTTTCTTCAGCTTGGCGGCCTCGGGCACCAGCATCGCGACCTGCATGTAGGTCGAGCCGCGCAGGCGGTAGGTGTAGCGGTTGCCCTGGGCCCAGACCACCTTGTCGGTAAGGGTTTCCGAGGCGAGGAAGAAGCGCTTCTTCTGCTGCGCGTAATCGGTCAGCGCCAGGCCCACATGCGACAGGAAGCTGCCCGTGAGCACGTCGATCTTCTCGCGCGCATAGAGCTCCTCGGCGGCGCGCACCGCGTCGCCGGGATTGCCGTTGTCGTCGCGGGTGACCAGCTCGAGCTTCTTGCCCGCGATGCCGCCGCCCGCATTGATCTGCTCCACGGCCAGCTCCATGCCCTTCTTGTAGGGCTCGAGAAAGGCCGGCATGGCCTTGTAGCTGTTGATTTCGCCGATCTTGATCACGCCCTGCGCGCCTGCCTGACCCACTGTCAGAGCCAGCACCGCGGCCACCGTCCACGCTTGTCTTGTCATGCGATTTCCTTAGGTTGAATACGGACTGGAATGAAATGTACCCTTACAGCCCCTTATGCCCGACAATGTCCAGGTTTGCCCGCTTGACAGATGCCCGCCCCGTGAACGCCCCGCAGCCCTGCGCCGCGCTTCGCCAGCCAGCTCCTGACCTGTCTGACGCCGGGTTCCCGCTTCACTACATCTCTTTCACGCCATGAGTGCTTTCAACGAAGAACGCGTGCTGTCCGTCCATCACTGGACCGACCGCCTTTTTTCCTTTACCACCACGCGCGACACATCGCTGCGGTTCTCCAACGGCCACTTCACGATGATCGGCCTGAAGGTGGACGGCAAGAACCTGCTGCGCGCCTATTCGATCGCCAGCCCGAACTACGAGGAACACCTCGAATTCCTGTCGATCAAGGTCGACAACGGCCCGCTGACCTCCAAGCTGCAGCACATCAAGGTCGGCGACACCATCATTGTGGGCAAGAAGCCCACGGGCACGCTGCTGATCGACTATCTGCTGCCCGGCAAGAACCTCTACATGATCGGCACCGGCACCGGCCTTGCGCCCTGGCTGTCGGTCGCGCGCGACCCCGAGACCTACGAGAAGTTCGAGAAGGCCGTCGTGGTGCACGGCGTGCGCCAGGTCGAGGAACTCGCCTACCAGCAGCTGTTCGAGAAAGACCTGCACGAGCATGAATTCCTCGGCGAGATCGTGCGCGACAAGCTGATCTACTACCCCACCGTGACGCGCGAGCCCTTCCGCAACCAGGGTCGCATCACCGACCTGATCCAGAGCGGCAAGTTCGCGGCCGACATCGGCCTGCCCGAACTCAACCCCGAGACCGACCGCATCATGCTGTGCGGCAGCCCGGCAATGCTTGCCGACCTCAAGCACATGCTCGAAGAGCGTGGCTTCAAGGAAGGCAACACGACGACGCCCGGCGACTTCGTCGTCGAGCGCGCTTTCGTCGAAAAGTAAGCCGGGCTATCTGGGCGCGGCGCGCTCAGATGTTTTCGCCAGCATGGGCGGGCAGCTTGCTGTCCGGGTGCTGGGCGACGCGGCCCAGCCGGCCGGTCTCCTTGGCGCGCGCATCGCAGACGGCCTTGGCCGTCGCCGCGGCAAACAGCAAGATGGCTGACGAGAAGTAGATCCACATCAGCAGCACGACGATGGAGCCGGCCGCGCCATAGGCCGAGACCACGGCGGCCGTCGACAGATAGAACGCCAGGCCCTGCTTGCCCAGCGTGAACAGCGTGGCGCCGACCACGGCGCCAAACAGCAGAAAGCGCAGCGCGGGCTTGGGTCCCGTGCCTATGCGCATCAGGCCGACAAACAGCGCCACGGCCACCGCAAAGGCCACGCCTTCGTTGATCACGCCGATCAACGGCGCGAGCGGCACGATGGGCAGCCGGCTGCCGGCCCAGGTGGTGAGCATGTGCACCGCGGTCGACAGCACCATCGACACCAGCAGCAAGAAGCCCAGCGCCAGCACATAGGCCAGGCCGCGCAGGCGCAGGGTCGCCATGCGCCACCAGGCGGCGCGCTGCACGGGCAGGTCCTTCATGCCCATCTGCCAGAGCTTTTCCAGTGCCGACTGCAGCTCGACGAAGACTCCGGTCGCGCCCGACAGCAGCAGCACGAAGCCGACCAGCGACGCCAGGCTGCCTTCGGACGGCTTCTGCGCACTCTCCAGCGCCGCCTTGACCACCTGGGCGCCGCGCTCGCCGATCACCGCCTGCACCTGGCCCAGCAGGTTGGTCTCGACATAGGAGCGGTCCACCCACCAGCCCAGCAGGCCCACGAGCAGCAGCAGCAAGGGCGCGAGGCTCAGAATGCCGTAGAACGACATCGCCGCGCTCATGCGCAGCCCGTCGGCCGCAAGCCAGAGCTGGAACGCATCGATCAGGGGTTGGATGGGGCGTATCAGCACGCGCCCGCGGCGCAAAAGGGAATCAAGCAAAGGTGGCATGGGCTTATCTTGACCCATGAAGCACCATCGCGCTATCAAAAATGCGCTTCCACAAGCCATTCCGCCTCAACCTGCGAAAAAACCTGACAGGCCGGCGTGCATCCCCGGCGCGGGATCAGCGCATCGTTCGCCCCTTGGGGCCCAAGCTCAGGGCGCAGCGCTGATAGGCATCCTCGACCCAATCGCACAGCAAGGCCCGCGTAGTGCTGGGCGCGATGATGTCGACGATGCCGAACTTCTCGGCGGTGCGAAACGGCGAGCCTATGCGGTGGTACTCCGATTCGAGCTGCAGGCGCAGCGCCTCGGGGTCCTCGGCCTGGGCCAGTTCCTGGCGGTAGGCGGCAGCGACGCCGCCTTCGATCGGTATCGATCCCCAGGTTGCCGAAGGCCAGGCAAAGCGATGGGGAATGGCCGTGCCGCTGACGCCGAACTTGGGGCTCAGCATGGCGCCGGCCAGGCCGAAGCAGCGGCGGATGACGATGGCGCACCAGGGCACGGACGACTGCTCTATGGCCGCGCCCGCGCGCAGGGTGGCGTACATGGTGCCGTCGCGCTCGGCTTCGAGGCCGGTCATGGTGCCGGGCTGGTCGACCAGATTGACGATGGGCAGGTGGAAGGTGTCGCACAGGTCGACAAAGCGCTCCATCTTGATCGACGCCGCGCGCGTGAGCGCCCCGCCCATGACCATGGGATTGTTGATCATCACGCCCACCGCGTAGCCGTCGAGCCGGGCAAAACAGGTCAGCAGCGAGGCACCGAACTGCGGCGCCATCTCGAACACCGAGTCCTGGTCGAAGATCGCCGCGAGTATCTTGCGCGGCGCGAACACCTTGCGCCGGTCGGACGGAATGGCGTCATCGAGCCAGGCGTCGGCGCGGCCGGGCGCGTCGGTGCAGGCAGTGCGCGGCGGCGCCTGCCAGACGTTGGCCGGCAGGTACGACAGGAAGCGGCGCGCGAGCGCGAACGCCTCTTCTTCCGTATCGACGGCGTTGTGCACCACGCCGCTGAGCTTGTGCACCAGATGCCCGCCCAGGTCCTCCTTGTCGATGTCGTAGCCCAGCGCCTGCTTGACCACAGGCGGGCCGCCCGCAAACACCTGGCTGCGGCCCTTGATCATGATGGAGAAATGCGCCGACGCAGCGCGTATCGCGCCCAGGCCCGCGCACGCGCCCAGCGCAATGCCCACGACCGGCACCAGGCCCAGCAGCTGCGCGCCGGGCAGAAACGAGTAGCCCGGGATCTTGGTGTGGCCCATCTGCTGCAGCAGCTTGACGCTGCCGCCCGCGGTGTCGACCATGCGCACCAGCGGCAGCCGGTACTCGTAGGCGTAGCGGTCGGCGTAGATCCACTTCTCCGCGACCGCGGCTTCGGACGAGCCGCCGCGTATCGTCGCGTCGTCGGACACGACCACCGTGCGCCGCCCATCGATGCGCGCCAGCCCCATGACCTGGGTCGAGGGCGTGACGCTCTCGAGTTCGCCCTGTGCCGAATACTTGCCCTTGCCGGCCAGCATGCCCAGTTCGCGCAACGAATCTGCATCGACCAGGGCCGCGATGCGCTCGCGCGCCGTGAGCTTGCCCGCGGCCCTGGCCTTGGCCACGCCGGCCGCGCCGCCCATGGCCATGGCAAACGCCTGGCGCCGCGCGAGCTCGTCCAGCGAGCTGCCCCATTCCTTGCTTTGCATTCAGTGCTCCTGTGGTGTTGCGCCGCGCACCACGCCCGAGTGGAGCAGTGCCTCGATGGCTTGCGGGTCCAGGCCCAGCTCGCTGGCCAGCACGCTGGCGCTGTCGCCGCCGAGCTCCGGCCCCGTATGGCGTATGCGCCCCGGCGAGCGCGACAGCTTGGGCACCACGCCCACCTGGCGCGTGCTGCCCAGTTGGGGGTGGTCCACGGTGGCGATCATGTCGCGCGCGCGGTAGTGCGGATCGGCAAAGATGTCCTGCACCGTCAGCACGCGCGACACCGGCACGCCCGCCTGCTGCAGCAGTGCTTCGACCTCCACGCCCTGGCGCGTGCGCGTCCAGTCGGCAACCAGCGCATCGACGGCCTGCATGTTGCCCGGCTGGCCGCGCGAACGTATGGTCGAGAAACGCGGGTCCGTGAGCAACTCGGGCTGCTGCATTGCCTGGGCCAGCCGCTCGAACGTCGCGTTGCTGTTGGCGGCAATCAGCACATAGCCGCCTTCGGCCGTGGGATAGAGGCTGTTGGGCGCCATGGAGGGCAGGTTGGGGCCCTGGCGCATGGGCACCTGGCCCAGCTTGTCGAACGTGGGCACGACCGACTCCATCTGCGAGAACGCGGCCTCGTACAGCGCCACGTCCACCACCTGGCCTTCGCCGGTGCTGTCGCGGTGGCGCAGCGCCGCGAGAATGCCGAACGCCGTGTAGACCGAAGTCAGGTAGTCGGTCGTGGCCAGCGCCACGCGCGAGGGCGGGCGGTCGGGATCGCCGGTCATGTGGCGCACGCCGCCAAAGGCCTCGCAGATCGCGCCATAGCCCGGCAGGTGGGCGCTGGGCCCGTCCTGGCCATAGCCGCTGATGCGCGCGTAGATGATGCCGGGCTTGGCCTTGGCGAGCGTCGCGTAGCCCAGGCCCAGGCGCTCGAGCACGCCGGGGCGGTTGTTCTCGAGCACCACGTCGGCGCGCTCCATCAGCGACTGGGCCAGCGCCCGGCCTTCCTGCGTCTTCAGGTCGATGACGATGGAACGCTTGCCGCGCAGAATGGACGCGCTGTAGAGCGAGACCGCGCCCACATGGTTGCCCATCTGGCGCACCGGGTCGCCGTCGGGCGGCTCGATCTTGATCACGTCGGCGCCGAAATCGGCGAGCAGCCGGCCGCAGGCCGGGCCCGCAATCGTGGTGCAGATCTCGACCACGCGCAGGCCGGCCAGCGGCCCATTGCCGTTCGAGGAAGTGGGAGTGGAAGTGGTCATTTGAGCAATTTCAGTTCGCGCAGCAAGGCCGTCGAAGTCCCGATTTCGTTGCGGACATAGGCGCTGGCCTGCGCGTGGTTCATGAAGCGCGGAGTGACTTCGTACTGCGCGAGCGTGGCCAGCCATTCGGGCGCGGCCGCCATGCGCTGGAACTGCGCATCCCAGAACGCGATCTGCGCGGCGCTCAAGTCCTTGGGGAAGTACACGCCCTGCACCGAAGTGAAGGCGGCGTTGACGCCCTGCTCCTTCCACGTGGGCACCTGGGCCAGCGTGCCCTTGAGCCGCTGCTCGGACGACACGGCAAGCGCGCGCAGGCTGCCGTTGCGCACCCCTTCGACCACGTTGGCGGCGCTCGACGAGACCACATCGACATGGCCGCCCATCAGCGCCACCACGGACTCGCTGGACGCGCGGAACGCGGCCACCGTGAGGCGGTCCATGACGACGCCGGCCGCGGCCAGCGGCTTGAGCAGGCCGATGTGGATATGGTTGAGCAGGTTGGGCGCGACCGCAATGCGCACGCTGCCCGGATCGCGCCGCAGCTGCGCGACGAGATCGGTGGCGGACTTGAATGGCGAGTCCGCGCGCACCGCCACCGCCAGCGCCTCCTCGAAGAAGATGGGCCCCACGGTGAAGTCGCGCAGCAGGTCGTGCTTGAACTGGCCCAGCACCTGGCCCAGCATGAAGCCCGTGGACAGCATGGAGAAGATATGCGCATCGCCCGGACGCTGCAGCAGCGGCGCCGCGGCAATCATGCCGCTGCCGCCGGGGCGGTTGCTGATCACGAAGCTCTGGCCGCCGAGCGCGCCGCTGGCGTCGAGTATCTTCTTCATCACGCGGCCGTAGATGTCCACGGCGCCGCCGGCCGCGGCCGGAATCACGTATTCGACGCGGTTGTGCGGCGCCCAGGCGGCCGCCGCCGCGCTCCCCCAGCCGGCCAGCGCGGCCAGGGCCGCGGGAAAATGTCTGCGCTGCATGGCATTCCTCCTTCAGAGCAAAAAGCGCGCGCGGGTCCGCTCAGCCGACCTGGCCTACGACCTGACCGTCCTCGACCGAATCGCCTTCCTTCACATGCAGCTCCAGCAGCCGGCCGGGCTCGCTGCTCATCACGGGGATTTCCATCTTCATCGACTCGACGATCAGCACCGGCTCGTCGGGCGAGACCGTGCCGCCGACTTCGACCAGGACTTTCCAGACTTTTCCGGTGACTTCGGACATCAGCGCAACTGTGGACATGGTGGGTTCTCCAGGATGTGAAATGGATGGCAAGGGAATCAGGCCGCGAGCACTTCGGCCGCGAGGCCGGTGTGCACGTCGCCGCTGCGGAACGCGTCGCTTTGCAGCACGCGCTGGATGAAGGGAATGTTGTGCCGCACGCCTTCGATGCGGGTTGCGGCCAGCGCCTGCTGCAGCCGCTCTATGGCCTGGGCGCGCGTGTCGGCATGCACGATCAGCTTGGCGATCATCGGGTCGTAGTGGGGCGTCACGGCACAGCCCTGGGCATAGCCGGTCTCGACGCGAATTCCCGGGCCCGCGGGAAATTCCAGCACCTTGAGCGTTCCCGGCGAAGGAAAGAAGCGCACCGGGTCCTCGGCGTAGATGCGTGCCTCGATCGCATGGCCGCGCACCGTGACGGGCCCGGGAATGACCGCACTCAGCGGCTCGCCCGCGGCCAGGCGGATCTGCGCCACCACCAGGTCGATGCCGGTGATTTCCTCGGTCACCGCATGCTCCACCTGCAGCCGCGTGTTGGTCTCGAGAAACTGGAAGCCGCCGCCGGGCGCATGCAAGGTTTCCACCGTGCCGATCACGTCGTAGCGCATCTTGGCCAGCACGCCGACGATGGCATCGCCGGCCGCGGCCACCATCTCGCGCGGCAGGCGCGGCGCGGGCGATTCCTCTATCACTTTCTGGTGGCGCCGCTGCACCGAGCAGTCGCGCTCGAACAGATGGCACACATTGCCCGCGCGGTCGGCGAGGATCTGGAACTCGATATGCCGCGGCTGCTCGAGCAGGCGTTCGAGGTAGAGCTCGGCGCTGCCGAAGCTGCGCCGCGACAGCGAGCCGGCCTGCTCGATGGCCTTGGCCAGTTCCTCATCATTGCGCGCAGCAATCATGCCTATGCCCCCGCCGCCGCTCGCGGGCTTGACCAGCACCGGGTAGCCGATCTCCCGCGCCATGCGCCTGTCCTGTTCGGGCTCGCCGCTGAGCAGGCCCGAGCTGGGCGCCATCTGCAGACCGTGGCCGCGCATCAGTTCGCGCGCCCGCGTCTTGTGCCCCATGGCGTCTATCCACTCGGGGCTGGGGCCTATGAACACCGCGCCCTGGGCCTGCACGCGGCGCGCGAATTCCGCGTTCTCCGACAGGAAACCATAGCCCGGATGCAGCGCGTCGGCGCCGCTGTCGCGCAGCACCTGCAGGATGGCTTCCTGGTTGAGATAGCTCATGCCGGGTTCGGCCGGGCCTATGCAATGGCTTTCATCGGCCTGCGCCAGATACGGCAGCTGCGCATCGGCTTCGGAATACACCGCGACCGAGCGGATTCCCATGGAGCGCAGCGCGCGCAGCACACGCGCCGCGATCGCCGCACGGTTGGCAATCAGGACCTTGTGGAACATTCTTTTCTCCCATTTCTCGAATTCGGCGCGCAGCTGTCCCCGGCGCCTTGCGGAACTAGGCGCACAGGCTGCGACGGTGTTGGAAACTCAGTAGCTCGTGGGCCAGGTCCGCATCAGGTGCTCGCCCACGCCGCCCGACAGGCGCAGCTGGTGGACTTCGAGGCTGCGTATCAGGTGGGCACGGGTCTGCGCCGGGTGGATCACGGCATGCGCGCTGTACGCCGCCGCGGCGTCGTAGGCCGTCGTGCCGCGGCTCATCTCCTCGAGCAGTTGCGCGTAGCGCTCGGGCTCGTCCTGGGGCTCGACGCCATGCACGATGGACACCGCCGAGCGCGGGTCCATGAAGTTCACTTCGGCCGTTAGCCAGTGGATGACCTCATCGGAATTGCCGCCGCCGCCCATGTTGAGCACCGCCTGGCCGTACGACTTGCGCATCACCACCGAAATCTTCGGCACCGTGACCAGCGACAGCGCATTCATCCAGTTCATCACGCGGCCTATCGCGCCCTGGCGCTCGCCTTCCACGCCGATCAGGAAACCGGGCTGGTCGGCCATGAACACCAGCGGAATGTTGAACGAGTCGCAGAGCACCAGAAAGCTCACCACCTTCTCGCAGGACTGGGGATCGATGGCCCCGCCCTTGTAGATAGGATTGCTCGCGACGATGCCGACCGAGCGGCCGCCCAGCCGCGCCAGCGCGGTCACGACCGAGCGCCCGAAGCGCGGCTTGAGCTCGAACACCGAGTCCTTGTCGTAGATCAGCGAAAGAATCTTGCGCACGTCATAGACCTGGGTGCGCGACTGCGGCAGGATGTCGAGAATGCGCTGGCCCTGCTCGCCCGAGCCTTCCGGCACGGCCAGCACCGGAGGCGCATCGTTGTGGTGGCTGGGCAGATAGGAAAGAAACTTCTGCACCGCCTCGATCGCCTGCTCGTCGGTATCGACCGCCAAATCGACCATGCCCGTGACTTCGGTGTGCAGCTTCCAGCCGCCCAGGGCCTCGGGGTCGACGGCCTCGTTGATCGCGCGCGATGTGAGCCGCACGCTCGAGACCGCGGTGATCGCGCCCTTGCGCATCACCACGAAATCGGCCAGCGCCGCATACCAGGACGACGAGCCATAGCAGTGGCCCAGCACCGCCGACACCCAGGGCGTTTCGCGCATGCGCCGGTACTGCGTGGGCCGGTCACCCGCGCCGATCGCTGCCGCGCCCATCACGTCGGGCATGCGCGCGCCCGTGGACTCGCCGAGGAACACCATGGGCAGGCCGCGCTGCGTGGCGATGCGCTTCACATGGCCGATCTTGGCCGAGTTCACGGTGCTGCTGGACGCGCCCATCACGGTGAAATCGTTGGACACCACGGCCACGTCGCGCCCGCTTATCTTGCCGAAGCCGGCCACCTTGCCGTCGGCGGGCGAACGCTCGCGCATCTCGGGGCGGATGCTGGTCGCGAACAGCCCCATTTCATGAAAGCTTTCGGCATCGAGCAGATGGTCTATGCGCTGGCGCGCATTGAGCACGCCCTGCTGCGCGCGTTCCTGCAGCTTCTCGGCGCCGCCCATGGCGAGGGCTTTCTGCAGGCGTTCTTGGTGTTGGTTGATTGCGGCTTCGAACATCATGGCTACCTATGGTGGTTAACGCAGTTCCACTGCTTTTTGCAGCTCGGGCATGGACTTGGCCAGGCCTTTCCAGGTCTGCACTTCCTCTTCCATGAAAGTGCGCAGCGCGGCCGGCGTGGTGGCCGTGGCCTGGGCGCCGATCTGCTCGAGCTTCCTGGAGAAATCTTCCTGGGCGACGATGCGCTGCGTGGCCTCGGCAAGCTGGCGCACGATGGGCTCGGGCGTGGCCGCGGGCGCGAGCAGGCCGAACCAGATGCCGATGTCGTAGCGCACGCCGCTTTCCTCGAAGGTCGGCACCGACGGCAGCGCGGCAATGCGCTGCCTGGAGGAAATGCCCAGCGCCTTGAGGTGGCCCGACTGGATATGCGGCAGCAGCACCGGCACCAGCGCGAACACCGCGTCCACCTGGCCGCCGATGGCGTCGGTCGTGGCCTGGGCGCCGCCCTTGTAGGGCACATGCATGAACGGCGCCGCGGCCCGGCTCTTGAGCATCTCCACGTACAGGTGCAGCTGCGCGCTCGACACCGTGTACTTGCCCGGCGACTGCTTGGATTTGGCGAGCATTTCCTGCACGTTGGAGAACGGCGCCTTGGCATGGGCCGCGACCAGGAACGGCACGCGCGCAATCATGCTGACCGGCTCGAACGACTTGACGGGATCGAACGGCGGCTGCGGGCCGAAGATCGAATTGACGCTGGGCGTGCCGCCGCCAAACAGCACGGTGTAGCCGTCGGGCCTGGCCTTGGCCACGGCGTCCGCGCCGATGTTGGTTGCCGCGCCCGGACGGTTGTCGACGACCACCGATTGCTTGAGCTCCTGCCCCAGCTTCTCGGCGTACAGGCGGGCAATCATGTCGGTGCTGCCTCCGGCCGGATAGGAGACAACCATGCGTATGGGCTTTTGCGGGAAGTCGGCTGCGCACGCAGTTGCCGCCACTCCCAGGACCAGCGCCGCCCCCGCAGCTATCGCATGCAAAATCATCATCAGTTGTCTCCTTTGATTGTTCCGCCCGCGCGCCGCGTTGCTTTTTTCCCGGCGCGGAGACAATGATCACTTGCTCCGGCTATTTAGTCAACGAGGTTTACCAATAAGGTGAGTTCCACATGATCAGTTCCAAGAAGCTGGCCCAGTTGCGCGAAGCGCGCCCCTTTGGCATAGGCCGGCTGTTTCTCCTCGCGCGCCGCGATTTCTCGCATCGCCTGGCGCAGAAAATGGCGGGAAAGCATCCCGACGGGCGCATCCCGGGCGGCTCGCTGCTGCCGTTCATAGACCTCGAGGGCACGCGCAGCACCGAGCTGGCCAAGCGCGCCGGCATTTCCAAGCAGGCCGTGGCCAAGGTGCTCAAGGAACTCGAGGAAGCCGGCCTGGTGACGCGCGCCGAAGACCAGAGCGACGGCCGCGCGCAGCTGGTGCGCTTCACGGAAGACGGCGTGAACTACCTGCTGCAGATCCATGCGGCGATCAAATCCATAGAGCAGGAATACGAGCAATTGCTGGGCGCCGAGCAGTTGCAGTCGCTGCGCAGCGGCCTGAGCCTGCTGGCCTATTCCCAGGAAGAGCAGCCGTAGGGCGGCGCAGCGTTTTTTCGCGCGCAAACGCGATCAAAATAGCCCGGTCCGCTTTTCTTTCAACGACAGGTATCTGCACCCGCGCTTGCGCGCATCGAAAGTCCTCCCATGTCTCTGCGTCCCCGTCTCCTGCAAAACGGCCCCATGCCGCTGGCCTCTCTTGACCGCGATCTCGCCGAACAGTTCGATATCCACCGCCTCGACCAGGAAGCCGACCGCGCGGGCTTTCTCGCCGCGCATGGCGCCGAGTTCGTCGGCCTGGTCACGGGCGCCGGCACGGGCGCCAAGGCCGAGCTGGTGCGCGCCCTGCCCAATCTGCAGGTCGTGAGCAGCTTTGGCGTGGGCTACGACGCGCTCGACGAAGCCGCGCTGGTCGCGCAGAAGGTGCGTGTCGGTTACACGCCCGACGTACTCAACGATTGCGTTGCCGACCTGGCGTTCGCGCTGCTGCTGGACGTCTCGCGCGGCGTCAGCGCAGCCGACCGCTTCGTGCGCCGCGGCGAGTGGGCCAAGGGCCGCTTTGCGCTGCAGACCCGGGCCTCGGGCAAGCGCCTGGGCATCTTCGGCATGGGCCGCATAGGCTCGACCATCGCGCGCCGCGCTTCGGGCTTCGACATGGAGGTCGGCTACCACAACCGCCGCCCCGTCGAAGGCTCGCCGCATGCCTACAAGGACTCGCTGCTGGAGCTGGCCGCATGGGCCGACTACCTGGTGGTGGTGGCCGCGGGCGGCGCCGCGACGCGCCATCTGGTCAATGCCGAAGTGCTGGACGCACTTGGCCCCCAGGGCTTTCTGGTCAACGTCGCGCGCGGCAGCGTGGTCGACGAAGAAGCGCTGGTGCAGGCGCTGCAGCAGGGCCGCATCGCGGGCGCGGGCCTCGATGTTTTCGAGGACGAGCCCCGGCCGCTGCCCGCGCTGCTGGAACTCGACAACGTGGTGCTGGCACCGCACATGGCCAGCGGCACGCACGAGACCCGCCGCGCCATGGCCGATCTGGTGCTGGAGAACCTGCACCACTTCTTTGCGACGGGACGCCCCAAGGCTGAGGTGCCCTGGTCGGCAGCGCTCTGAGCGCCGCGCCCGGGCTTCAGGGCCGCGGCGTGCCGAGCTGATCGCCCACGCGCGCGCCCAAGTGGGCGCGAATGTGGGCGGTGATGGCGCTGGCCTGTTCGTCGCCCAGTTCGTGGGCGGCGCTCTCGCGCGCCGTGAAGTGCATGATCAGCAGCGCGCGCAGCTTCTCGAACGCCTGCGGGTTCTTGTGCCCGCAGACGATGTCATTGCGATCTATCACCCGCTCGATCACGCCGGGGTCGAGCAGGCGTATGCGGCAAACGATTGCCAGCTGGGCGATTTCGAGATCGATGCTTTCCAGTATCGTCTCCCAGTGCCGGGGACTCGATGGTTCGACGGTCATTTTTTCATGTCCAGGTTGGAATTTCCGCGCCATTCGCCGCGCGTGGGCTAGGCCTCGGGGATGCGGTTGACCAGCGCCGCGCCACGCTCGAAGGCGCTGATACTGGCAATGGTGGTCTGCATGATCTGGCCTATGGCTTCCTGCGTGAAGAAAGCCTGATGGCCGGTGACGATCACGTTCGGGAACGACACCAGGCGCTGTATCACATCGTCCGTGATGATGGTCGAGGACAGATCCTGGAAGAACAGGCTGGCCTCCTGCTCGTAGACATCGATGGCCAGGCCGCCGAGCTGGCCCGTCTTCAGCGCCTCGATCGCGGCCTCGGTATCGACCAGTGCGCCGCGGCTGGTGTTGACCAGGATGGCGCCGCGCTTGGCGCCCGCCAGGGTCTGCGCGTTGACGATGTGGCGCGTGTGCTCGGTCAGCGGGCAATGCAGCGAGACCACGTCGCTCTGGGCCATCAGTTCCTGCACCGCCACATAGCGCCCGCCAATGGCGGTGAACACCGGATTGGGCTGCAGATCATGGCCCAGCACCGTGCAGCCGAAGCCGCGCATGATGCGCGCGAAGATGGTGCCTATCTTGCCGGTGCCGACCACGCCCACCGTCTTGCCATGCAGGTCGAAGCCCATCAGGCCGTCGAGCTCGAAATTGCCATCGCGCGTGCGCACGCTGGCGCGGGCGATCTTGCGGTTGACGGCCAGCAGCAGGCCCACGGCGAACTCCGCCACCGAATGCGGCGAGTAGTCGGTCACGCGCACCACCTCCATGCCCAGGCGCGCCGCGGCCGCAGCATCGACATGGTTGTAGCCCGTGGAGCGCGTCGCGACCAGGCGCGTGCCCTGCGCGGCCAGCAGGGCCAGCACTTCGGCGTCGACGTTGTCATTGACGAACACGCAGACCGCGGCGCAACCGGCGGCCAGCGCCGCGGTGTCGCGCGTCAGCCGGTCCTGCAGGAAGACCAGCTCATGGCCGGCCTCGCTGTTGGCCTGCGTGAGCAGGGACTTGTCGTAGCGGCGGGTGCTGAAGACGGCGGTTTTCATGGCTGCGTTTCTTTTCCTGGAGTGGCGTCGGCAGGGCTACGGTAACCGGTATCAATGTCCCACTGGCGCGCTCGGCGCGCCGCCGCGCCGGCGCCGGGATCAGGCCAGGTTGGGCGCCAGCAGGCTGCGCAGTTCGGCCTCGTCCATGCCGCGGCGCCTGGCCATGTCGATCAGCTGGTCGTCGCCGATCTGGCCCACGTTGAAGTAGGTCGAATCGGGGTGGCCCAGGTAGAAGCCACTGACGCTGGACGCGGGCATCATTGCCAGGCTTTCGGTCAGCGTCATGCCGATGTCGGGGCATTGCAGCGTCTCGAACAGCGCGATCTTGGCGGTATGGTCGGGGCAGGCCGGATAGCCGGGCGCGGGGCGAATGCCCTGGTACTTTTCCTTGATCAGCTCGGCGTTGCTGAGCTGTTCATCGGGCGCATAGCCCCACAGGTCGGTGCGCACGCGCTGGTGCAGGCATTCGGCAAAGGCTTCGGCCAGGCGGTCGGCCAGCGACTTGAACAGGATGCCCGAGTAGTCGTCGAGCTGATCGACGAACTCCTGCTCCTTCTTCTCCATGCCCAGGCCGGCGGTGACGGCAAACAGGCCGGCGTAATCCTTGATGCCGCTGTCCTTGGGCGCGACGAAGTCCGCCAGGCAGCGGCTGGGGCGCAGCACGCCGTCCACGGCCTGCTTCTCGGTCTGCTGGCGCATGCCGTACCAGGTCAGCAGCACCTGCGTGCGGCTGTCGTCGGTATAGAACTCGATGTCGTCGCCCACGCTGTTGGCCGGGTACAGGCCGATCACGCCGTTGGCCGAGAGCCAGCGGCCGCTGATGATCTTCTGCAGCATCGCCTGGCCGTCGGCCATGACCTTGCGCGCCTCCTCGCCGACGATGGCGTCGTCGAGAATCGCGGGATAGGGGCCGGCCAGGTCCCAGGTCTGGAAGAACGGGCCCCAGTCGATGAAGCGCGCGATCTCGTTGAGATCGAAGTTCTTGAACACGCGCCGGCCCAGCGCGCGCGGCGCAGGGGGCACGCGCGTGAAGTCGACCGGCGTGGCGTTCGCGCGCACCTTGGCCAGCGGCCACATAGGCACCTGCTTGCGGTTGGCGTGCTGCTGGCGCACCTTGTCGTAGTCGGCTTCCAGCGTCTGCAGATACTCCTCCAGGCCTTCGCCCAGCAGGCTCTGCGCCACGCCCACGCTGCGCGAGGCATCGGGCACGTAGATCACCGGGCCGTCGTACTTGGGCGCGATCTTCACGGCCGTGTGCACGCGCGAGCAGGTGGCGCCGCCGATCAGCAGCGGCATCTGGCGGCTGCGGAAGTATTCGTCCTTCTGCATTTCACCGGCCACGTACTGCATCTCTTCCAGGCTGGGCGTGATCAGGCCCGACAGGCCGATGATGTCCGCGCCCTCCTCCTTGGCCTTGGCCAGGATCTCGTGGCAGGGCACCATCACGCCCATGTTGACGACTTCGAAGTTGTTGCACTGCAGGACCACGGTGACGATGTTCTTGCCGATGTCGTGCACGTCGCCCTTGACGGTGGCAATCACGATCTTGCCCTTGGAGCGCACGTCCTGGCCCGCGGCCTGCTGCTGGCGCTTTTCTTCCTCGATGTAGGGCACCAGATGCGCCACGGCCTGCTTCATCACGCGCGCCGACTTCACCACCTGGGGCAGGAACATCTTGCCCGCGCCGAACAGGTCGCCGACGACGTTCATGCCGGCCATCAGCGGACCTTCGATCACGTGCAGCGGACGGCCGCCGCGCGCCAGCACTTCCTGGTAGGCCTCTTCGGTGTCCTCGGTGATGAAGTCGGTGATGCCATGCACCAGCGCATGCGCCAGGCGCTGGGCGACGGTGACGGGCGCCTCGGGCGTGCCGCGCCATTCGAGGCGCTTGCTTTCGTCCTTGGCGCCGCTGCGCGCGGTCTCGGCGATCTCGACCAGGCGCTCGCCGGCGTCGGGCCGGCGATTGAGCACCACGTCCTCGACGCGCTCGCGCAGCACGGGCTCGATGTCGTCATAGACGCCGACCATGCCGGCGTTGACGATGCCCATGTCCATGCCCGCCTGGATCGCGTGGTACAGGAACACGGTGTGGATGGCTTCGCGCACCGGGTCGTTGCCGCGGAACGAGAACGACACGTTCGACACGCCGCCCGAGACCTTGGCGCCGGGCAGGTTCTGCTTGATCCAGCGCACGGCCTCGATGAAGTCGACCGCGTAGTTGTTGTGTTCCTCGATGCCGGTGGCCACGGCGAAGATGTTGGGGTCGAAGATGATGTCCTCGGGCGGGAAGCCGACTTCGTCGACCAGGATGCGGTAGGCGCGCTCGCAGATCTCGATCTTGCGCGCGAACGTGTCGGCCTGGCCTTTTTCGTCGAACGCCATCACCACGGCCGCGGCGCCGTAGCGCTTGACCAGCTTGGCCTGGTGCTTGAAAGGCTCGAGGCCTTCCTTCATGGAGATCGAGTTGACGATGCCCTTGCCCTGGATGCAGCGCAGCCCGGCCTCGATCACCGCCCACTTCGACGAGTCGACCATGATGGGCACGCGGGCGATGTCGGGCTCGGAGGCGATCAGGTTCAGGAAGCGCACCATCGCGGCTTCGCTGTCGAGCATGGCTTCGTCCATGTTGACGTCGATCACCTGGGCGCCGTTTTCCACCTGCTGGCGCGCGACGGCCAGCGCATCCTCGAACTGGCCGTTGAGGATCAGGCGCGCAAAGGCCTTGGAGCCCGTGACATTGGTGCGCTCGCCAATGTTGACGAACAGCGTGTCCTCGCCCACAAACACGGGCTCTAGGCCCGACAGACGCATCGGAGGAATGGAAACTTCAGACGGCATACAACTCACCTGCACAAAACAAGGGCCAACAGGTGAGCGTCGTTGCGGGAGACTGAAACCCCAAGCCTGACAGTGGGTCCGATGATGGATAGGACCAACCGCTGCAACGCTCCTTGGGGGTTAGCCCGGGATTTTAGCGGGGATGCGCGGGGGTTGCCGCTGCTGGGGTTCTGGAGGCCGGGACGTTCATCCTTCGACAGGCTCAGGACGAACGTAAACAACCGTTCACTTTGAGCTTGTCGAAGGGTGTCTTAACTACGAACCAACAGCCCTTACTTCGCCGTAGGCATCACGAATTCCGCGCCCTTGCCAATGCTCTCGGGCCAGCGCTGCATGATGCTCTTTTGCTTGGTGTAGAAGCGCACGCCTTCCTCGCCGTAGGCATGCATGTCGCCGAACAGGCTCTTCTTCCAGCCGCCGAAACCCTGCCAGGCCATGGGCACGGGAATCGGCACGTTGATGCCGACCATGCCCACCTGGATGCGGC
>Ga0302347_1000188_pt1 | contig 113777 bp, 103 predicted proteins | sample PhyWR1_FD_202178 | JGI IMG/M metagenome (GOLD analysis project Ga0302347, IMG submission 202178) | Leaf surface microbial communities from wheat plants in UC Gill Tract Community Farm, Albany, California, United States - DLSL W.R1 (v2)... | ecosystem: Host-associated > Plants > Phyllosphere >... | reverse complement strand
AACCCATCGCCCTTGTGGGCAGCAGTGGCGGTCAGGGCCGCCCGTCACTCTATTTCGAAATTCGTCGCCAGGGTCAGGCGGTCAATCCACAGCCGTGGTTGGGAAGATAAGTTTTGCTTCAATTTCGTCGTCTTGTTTTATCCGTCGTCAGCGCACTGGCGCTGGCTTCACCGGTTTACGCAGGCAAACTTGCCATCGTCATTGATGATTTCGGTTATCGCCCGCACAACGAAAATCAGGTGCTGGCGATGCCCACTGCCGTCTCCGTTGCCGTGTTACCCAATGCCCCACATGCGCGCGAAATGGCGACCAAAGCTCACAACAGCGGGCACGAAGTGCTGATCCACCTGCCAATGGCTCCCCTCAGTAAACAACCGCTGGAAAAAGACACCTTACGCCCGGACATGAGCAGCAGCGAGATCGAGCGCATTATTCGCGATGCTTATGGCAAAGTTCCCTTTGCGGTTGGGCTGAACAACCACATGGGCAGCGCGATGACGTCCAGCCTGTTCGGCATGCAAAAAGTGATGCAGGCGCTGGAGCGCTACAATCTCTATTTCCTCGACAGCATGACCATTGGCAATAGCCAGGCTCTGCGTGCTTCGCAGGGCACCGGTGTAAAGGTAATTAAGCGCAAAGTCTTCCTGGATGACACGCAGAACGACGCGGATATTCGCGCTCAGTTCAATCGTGCGGTTCAGCTCGCACGCCGCAACGGGTCGGCTATCGCGATTGGGCATCCCCATCCGTCCACCGTGCGCGTCTTGCAGCAAATGCTGCCATCACTGCCATCGGATATCACGCTGGTCCGGCCGAGCGATCTGCTGAATGAGCCGCAAGTAGATACCTCACGGCCAGACACGTCATCGCCAGGCAGCAAGCCACGCACGGAGCCTAAAAATCCATTCCGTGGCGTACAGATTTGCAAACCGAAACAGTCGCCTGAGCCGGTCAATGCGACCCGATTCTTCACAGTGATTGGTGAGAGCATCAGCCAAAGCTCGCTGGTGACTTACTTCCAGCACCAGTGGCAGGGCTGGGGTAAGAAAGCGTAATTAACAACAAGCCGCCGACAAAAGGTGCCTTGCCGTTTAGTTAATCTTAAAAGATCTATCGAGGATATTACTATAAAGCGTTGGATGTCCGTTAATCGATGTTAAATATTTTTCTTTATGAGAGAGTTTATAAATACCAATAGGATCATTACTTAATGCTTTAGCAGTTTCAGCCTCTGGAATAAGACTCATATTTTGTCTCATTAAAAAACGATAGTTCCCAGTTACGGGTTGCTGATCCATCATTTCGCGGCACTGAGAGTTTCTTTCTCGTGCATATAGGAAAATATAGTCAGTTAAAAAATATTCAATAGATGTATCGTGAATTCGCCAATAAGAATAAAGGACATCCCGAACAAATTTTAAAATAGTATTTTCTTTATGACAAGCGAGGAAATAGGTAGTCCAGTATCCCTTACTTAATGAAGAATCAATGCTATCAAAACGAAGTGATGAAAAGCTATATTCATAAAACGATTCTGGAATAGATTTTGTTATAAATACAGTTGAATCGATCCAAACTCCACCATATTTATAGAGTAAAGAACAACGTACAATATCCGAATAATGAGCTTTACCGATTAACCCATTCTGATATTTGGTAGTTATGAATTCGGGCAGCGATAAGTATAGTGAAATATTTTCGTCTGTGAGAATTACAACGTTTGCATTCGGAGAGTGTAACTGGATGGACTCAATACAACGCTTTACTAATTCAGGAGCACAGTCAAAACCCTGAAACCAACAAATCCAGATAATTCTCGTTTGACCTTGCTGTTTCTCTGCTGCCGCTTCAGGTTGAACAGCAAGATCATCAATCATTGAAAAAATTTGATCTTTTTTCTTTCGCTCCAGATAATTAACTATTTTTTTAAAACAAGAGAATCTGGTTTTTTTATACCAACGACTATTTTTTTTTATGAGTTTATTTAAAATTTTAAGATACATTATTTCACCATTAATAAATTAAAATAACTCTTTCAAGGATCGACGTAAAAGTTTTAATCTTAACTTTGCATCTTTTTTATGTCCACGTAGTAATTTATTTATCCGAGCGAATTTAAATCCTCTAAACGACATTAACTGGAAAAGATTATTACTGCGCGTTTCTTCGCACATAAACTCACGATATTTGAAATATAGTTTGCGATATGCATTATATTTCTTTATCTGTGAAGTAATTCTGTCACTGCCATGTGCGGCATCAACCATAGCCGTGCTAAAATTATATTTAATGCCTGGACCATATTTTATCATAAGCTTAATCCAGACATCACGATCTTGCTGTTGCTTAATCTCAGGTGAAAAACCACCGACTCCAAGCAGTTTTTCTCTAGTTGTGAGAACTTGGTTACCAACAACGTTTTCACATAAAACATCCTGTAACGTAATGAGTCTTTTATGATTATTTTTAGGATAACGTCTATGTTTCTTGTCCAGGCGCGCTGGTGTATCCGTAACGAACGCATATTTTTCTTCGTAACGTGAGACCAGCTTTGATAAACGCTCAGGTAGAAAATAATCGTCATCATCCAATCCAGTCACAAATACTCCTTGCGAAAGGGAGTAACCTCGATTACGACTGAAGTTAGAACCGCTGTTTTTTTCGTTACGCTCGTAAATGAACCGAACGAAACGCACTTCACATTCATTGCGTATCTTTTCAATGAGTTGCGCTGTTTTTTCATTCGAGCAATCATCAACTATCACTAACTCTATAGTAGAATAAGTCTGTGCTATCACTGAACGAATAGCACGCTCTAGTAAGTCTTCTCTGTTATAGGTAGTCACAATGACTGAAATCAGTTTATCCATAGCTTGCCCGTTTGTTCGATAGTATTTCTTCACCGGGAAGAATACCGATTTCCCGGTGAAGAATCAAAATGATTACTTGATAACATCCCTGTGCTTATTTTGCTCAAGTAAAACGATGGACATAATGAGCGTTAGCATCCAGGCAACAGGAGTTGTTTTAGAGTAGAACATCACCCCACCAACGCCAAACATAATTAAAGAAACAAGAAAAGCACAAAGAATAATACTGTTTACTTTTCGCAATGCATACCGGGCAAGAGAAATAATAAACAGAATATAGAGAATTAGACCTGTTGGTCCTTTGACGGAAAGTATTTCAACAATTTCATTATGCAAATGACCAGCGATATGCGGTAAAACGCCTCGTAAACTTTTATCTTTCTCAACTTCAGCTAATATTTTTTTATTTCGCTCTTCTGTTGACTGCCACAAATAATTTCCTTTTGCCGCTATAAGTCCGGCCTCCCACATAGCAAAACGCGCACCCACCGAAGTTGCACTATTATTTTTGTCATATGCAACAATGTCGCGATTAAGATCGTTATATCTCTGGACCAGATTATCTTTCATCATAAAAGCACCTGCCAGCAATGTTATTATAAAAATCACTATCCCCTTCCATGGAAGATGTTTTTCCTTATAACATTTAACAACCAGCAAACCGAAAAATATTATCGGATAGGTTATAATTGCAGCACGTGTTTCAGTTGCAATCAGCATCAGAAATGTAATGAAGAAATGACCCAAAATTATGAGTTCTTTCCATTTGCTCGAAGTATGCTGAATGACTAAAATTGTATAGAAAGAAATGAACGCAATCGTGTAAGCCGCCCCTGTCGCGTCAGCCCCTTGAGCCAGTGAAAATGTTACCCTTTTTGTTTCGAGATAGAGATGCTGATATCCACCATAAACTATAATCATTAATTGAAGCGCTATAGCCAACACAATATGAATTTTATTGTTGCCTAACTTAAGATGATTTTTGCTCACCAAAACAAAAATACTAAACGCCCCATACAAACATATTTTCCCTACCTCAAGATAGGCACGATATGAATTTATTGCAGAGCTACTATCTGTTTTATACATCCTGAACCAGATCAGGTCAGATACGCCAATAATAAAAAGTACAAGGCATATCCAAAACACATCATTCTTTCTAAAATTCTTAAGATCAAGTATAAAAACTAGCAATGCAGTGACGCCTGCAACACTAAGTACTTTAACGGAAAAGTTTGGTGAAATAATCACACAGCCAAAAGCGATGGCACACAACCCGAACAATAGGTGCATCAAAGCTGACTGGATTTTTTCACATTTATAAGTGACCATTATCGTTCCATTTTTCAAAAAGATAGCAAGGTGAAAATCCCACTAATAATAAACCGGGCTCATCTATGTTAGCGGACATTTCGCCAGTCATAAGTCTTTCCCGTAGTATCCATGATGGACACGTTTTTTTCATAGCTGGATAACCATGACTCAATTGTTTTAATCGATTCGCCTTGTCGATGTATACCCAGCCATAGTTCGGCAAGCGTATTCACATCGTCTGTAGACCAAGTAGTATCATAAGTACCTATGATTTTATCCATTGCATCATCTGGATGGCTGTACCAAATGAACATCGGTACTTGCAAAGCATCTTTGGGCGGATTAACCCCACCATGGGAATATACTACTGCTCGATTAACGTCGCGCACCAGGCCATGATCAGAAAAATACATGACCGAAGAACGCGTATTTTCCAGAGAACGGAATATATTACCCATTAAAGTATCCGTATAACGTACGGAATTATCGTAGCAATCATCTGCAACACTACCACCGGATAACAGAGCCTTATTTTCGGGGAAGCGTCGACAGGCGGGTTCATGACTACCATACAGATGCAGTACGATAACCTTCTTGCCCGGTTTTTTTAAGGCGTCATTGAGAAGTGGGAGCAATGCCTCATCATAGCCCTCGTCAACCCACTCCGACTTATGTGCGTTCATGGCAATGCCAGTTATAACATTGTTATGCGCGCCACCTTTGCCCTGACGGCTAAACCAATACGTTTCGTATCCGGCTTTATTAGCGATATTTATAATATTATCACCGTACTTACGTGGGTCTCTGGCATTCACCGTATCCGCCGTTATAGCTAAAGGAACGGCCATGATAGTGACTGGCGCAGGGGAAACGGCGTTGTTGAAAAGTAGCAACTGTTTCTTTTGTTGCTGTTCTATGAGCTCAGGAGTTGTGTCTCTTTTATACCCATAAATGCTCATATTGGCCGTGCGTTCAGATTCACCAATAATTAGCACATAGTTATCAATACCAGTTTCAGATAAAGTCAGTTTATAATCAGGTATATTTGCACCAATATTAGCCACTACCGACATATCATCTACGGCTTGCATAAACACTTTTGCGGTACTGACAGGAGTGGCTTGCACAAAACGTTGAGTCAGGCTTTCAACATTACTTTTCCTGATCTGATGCAAATAGGCTTGTGCAAAAAAAGCAAACAATGTGAGACAAAGGATGACAACAGGCCAGCGACGGAATTTCGATTTAATTGGATATTGGCCGGTATTAACTGTGTAAATAAATAATGCACTAAGTCCTACAAGAATAATACAATCTCGCCAATAAAGCCCAAGCATTGAGCTTGCCTCTCTTGGTGTCGTATTTAACACACTCATGGCAAAGCCATAACTAAATGCTGAATTGAAATTATTCCACGTATATAACTGGAGGCTGATATCTGCCGCAATGGGGATTAACAAAATGACTGCAAATATATTCCTGATTACTTTATTATTAATGCATTTTAACGTCAGGATGATTAATAAAAAAATTAACGTTCTGTTAATCACCGCATTATATTTTGCGGTCAAAATATTAACACCTGCAACTATTAGCATAGAAATAATCAACAAGATATAACTTGCTAATTTTGAAAAGGTTCCAACCGACTTCTGTGAAAACAAAATTGACATATTAACCTGATTCGAAGATGCCTAATCTTCATGACATTATCATTCAAATGATCTGCACACCGAAAATTTACTCCATGCAAAAACAGGAATAAGTTTCTGTATGTAACTGTGTCGAGAAGAAGGAATGAAGAAAAATTCGCCAAAAACTAACAAGTAAAAGCCACAAAGTCAAACCATCACAAATAGCAATGGCACCCGTACTATCGGGTACCATTGAGCCTGTTAATCCCAGCTCAGAATGACTTTTCCTGACTGGCCCGAGCGCATCGCATCAAAGCCTTTCTGGAAATCATCAATCCCGAAATGGTGAGTGATGATCGGCGTCAGATCCAGACCAGACTGGATCAGTGCCGCCATCTTGTACCAGGTTTCAAACATCTCGCGGCCATAAATACCCTTGATGAACAAACCCTTAAAGATAACTTTATTCCAGTCGATCGACATATCTGACGGCGGAATTCCCAGCATGGCGATACGTCCGCCGTGGTTCATGGTATCCAGCATAGAGCGGAACGCAGGCGACGCGCCGGACATTTCCAGACCGACGTCGAAGCCCTCGGTCATGCCCAGCTCAGCCATTACGTCGTTCAGGTTCTCTTTAGAGACGTCCACCGCGCGGGTGACACCCATTTTACGCGCCAGCGACAGGCGGTATTCGTTAACGTCGGTGATCACCACGTTACGTGCACCAACGTGTTTCGCCACGGCGGCGGCCATAATGCCGATTGGGCCAGCGCCGGACACCAGCACGTCTTCGCCGACCAAATCGAATGACAACGCCGTGTGAACCGCATTACCAAACGGATCGAAGATAGAAGCCAGATCGTCAGAAATATTGTCCGGGATCTTGAAGGCGTTAAACGCCGGGATCACCAGATATTCTGCGAAACAGCCCGGACGGTTCACGCCCACGCCCACGGTGTTACGGCACAAATGCGTGCGTCCGCCACGGCAGTTACGGCAATGCCCGCAGGTGATGTGGCCTTCGCCTGAAACGCGATCGCCAATTTTGAAACCTTTCACTTCCTGGCCAATGCCAACCACTTCACCGACATATTCGTGGCCCACAACCATTGGCACGGGAATGGTTTTTTGTGACCATTCGTCCCAGTTATAGATATGCACGTCAGTGCCGCAAATCGCGGTTTTGCGAATTTTGATCAGCAGATCGTTATGACCGACTTCCGGCTCCGGCACGTCGGTCATCCAAATCCCTTCTTCGGCTTTCAGTTTGGATAACGCTTTCATCACACGTCCTTAGGCAATTACGCCCAGTTGTTTGCCGATGCGGATAAAGGCTTCAACCGCACGCTCGATTTGTTCAGGTGAATGCGCCGCAGACATCTGGGTGCGGATACGCGCCTGACCTTTTGGCACCACCGGGAAGAAGAATCCGGTGACGTAAATGCCCTCTTTTTGCAGCTCACGCGCGAAGTTCTGCGCTACAACCGCATCGCCCAGCATTACGGGGATAATCGCGTGATCGGCACCCGCCATCGTAAAGCCCGCCGCGCTCATTTTTTCGCGGAACAGACGGGCGTTGGACCACAGACGATCGCGCAGTTCAGCACCGGACTCGACCATTTCCAATACTTTGATGGACGCAGAAACAATCGCTGGCGCCAGGGAGTTGGAGAACAGATACGGACGCGAGCGCTGGCGCAGCCACTCCACCACTTCCTTGCGTGCGGCGGTGTAGCCGCCGGAAGCACCGCCAAGCGCTTTGCCCAGCGTACCGGTGATGATGTCTACGCGGCCCATCACGTCACAGTATTCGTGGGAACCGCGACCGTTTTCGCCAACAAAGCCGACCGCGTGAGAGTCATCGACCATCACCAGCGCGTCGTATTTATCTGCCAAATCGCACACGCCTTTCAGGTTGGCGATCACACCGTCCATCGAGAAAACACCGTCGGTGGCGATCAGCACATGACGCGCACCCGCTTCACGGGCCTCTTTCAGACGCGCTTCCAGCTCCTGCATATCGTTGTTGGCGTAGCGGAAACGCTTCGCTTTACACAAACGCACGCCGTCGATGATGGACGCGTGGTTCAGGGCATCGGAGATAATCGCGTCTTCCGCGCCCAGCAGCGTTTCGAACAGGCCGCCGTTAGCATCAAAACAGGAAGAGTAGAGAATCGCATCTTCCATGCCGAGGAAATCGGCCAGCTTCTTCTCAAGCACTTTGTGGCTGTCCTGCGTACCGCAGATAAAGCGCACAGAGGCCATTCCGAAGCCGTGAGTGTCCATCCCCTTTTTGGCGGCAGCAATCAGCTCAGGGTGATTCGCAAGACCTAAGTAGTTGTTCGCGCAAAAGTTGATCACATGGCTGCCATCAGCGACGGTGATATCCGCCTGCTGCGCAGAAGTGATAATACGTTCTTCTTTGAACAACCCTTCCGCGCGAGCGGTTTCGAGGTCGCTGTCTAACTGTTTGTAAAAATCACCACGCATTGCAATTCTCCAGACTCGGCAAATTTCGGCACATATTACCCAAAGCTATACGTCGATACGAGATGACGCATCATGAGTTCTCGTTTTTGCAGCATAAATCACGTGTAGCATTTATTGCATATAAACAAAATCATGCAAGTTGCATCAAGGCGCTAAGCGAAGAAATCCTCGGGAGCATAGATAACTCTGTGACCGGGGTTTCTAAGCGCAGCCAACGTAGAGGCAGCTTGAAGGATGAAGTGCATATCGGTGAATGGCTGAAGACAGGGCATTGTGATGATATGATAAAGATATTAGCGTCCGGGATTGTCCCCAGACTCCACACTTCAAAGGTTACCGTTATGATCATCGTTACCGGCGGCGCAGGCTTTATCGGCAGCAATATTATCAAAGCCCTGAATGACAAAGGCATCACCGACATTCTGGTGGTGGACAATTTGAAAGATGGCACCAAGTTCGCGAACCTGGTGGATCTGAATATTGCCGACTACATGGATAAAGAAGATTTTCTGATCCAGCTTATGGCGGGTGAAGAGTTCGGCGAAATCGACGCCATCTTCCATGAAGGCGCGTGCTCTTCCACAACAGAGTGGGACGGCAAGTACATGATGGATAATAACTATCAGTACTCAAAAGAAGTGCTGCACTACTGCCTGGAACACGAAATTCCGTTCCTGTATGCCTCTTCTGCTGCCACCTACGGCGGCCGCACGTCTGACTTTATCGAATCCCGCGAATACGAGCAGCCGCTGAACGTGTACGGCTATTCCAAATTCCTGTTCGACGAATATGTGCGTCAAATTCTGCCAGAAGCGAACTCCCAAATCGTTGGCTTCCGCTATTTCAACGTCTATGGTCCGCGCGAAGGCCACAAAGGCAGCATGGCGAGCGTTGCTTTCCATCTGAATACCCAGTTCAACAACGGCGAAACCCCGAAACTGTTCGAAGGCAGCGACGGCTTTAAGCGCGATTTCGTCTACGTGGGCGACGTGGCAGCGGTCAATCTGTGGTTCTGGGAAAACGGCGTATCCGGCATCTTTAACCTGGGCACAGGCCGCGCAGAATCCTTCCAGGCCGTGGCTGACGCAGCGCTGGCCTTCCATAAAAAAGACAGCCTCGAGTACATTCCATTCCCGGAAAAACTGAAAGGCCGTTATCAGGCATTCACTCAGGCTGATCTGACCAACCTGCGTGCTGCCGGTTATGACAAGCCATTTAAGACTGTCGCCGAAGGTGTAGCGGAATATATGGCCTGGCTGAACCGCAACTGAGTGAATCCCAGACGCACTGAATAACGGTGTGTCTGGGGTAAACAAAGGCAGCCAACGCAGAGACAGCTTGAAGGATGAAGTGAATGAGAATACTGGTGATCGGCCCGTCATGGGTGGGCGACATGATGATGTCGCAAAGTCTTTATCGCACGCTCAAGGCGCGCTATCCCCAGGCGATAATTGATGTGATGGCACCTGCGTGGTGCCGTCCGCTTTTATCGCGCATGCCGGAAGTGAACGAAGCGATCCCAATGCCACTCGGCCACGGGGCGCTGGAGATTGGTCAACGCCGCAAACTGGGTCACATTCTGAGTGCGAAACGCTACGACCGCGCTTACGTGCTGCCCAACTCCTTTAAATCTGCTCTCGTGCCCTTCTTTGCAGGCGTGCCGCACCGTACCGGCTGGCGTGGTGAAATGCGCTACGGTTTGCTGAATGACGCGCGCGTGCTGGATAAAGACGCCTGGCCGCTGATGGTCGAGCGCTATGTTGCTCTGGCGTACGATAAAGGCGTGATGCGCACGGCGAAAGATTTACCGCAGCCGCTGCTGTGGCCGCAGTTGCAGGTGCATGAAGGCGAAAAATCGCAAACCTGCAATGCCTTTAATCTCTCTTCCGAACGCCCGATGATTGGTTTCTGCCCTGGCGCAGAATTCGGTCCGGCAAAACGCTGGCCGCACTATCACTACGCCGAATTAGCCAAACAGCTGATCGACGAAGGCTATCAGATTGTGCTGTTCGGCTCGGCGAAAGATCACGAAGCGGGCAACGAAATCCTCGCGACCCTGAGCAATGAACAACAGGCCTGGTGTCGGAATCTGGCCGGCGAAACGCAGCTTGAACAGGCGGTGATTTTACTGGCCGCCTGTAAAGCGGTGGTGACGAATGATTCAGGTCTGATGCACGTTGCAGCGGCGCTCAATCGCCCGCTGGTCGCGCTGTATGGCCCAAGCAGCCCGGATTTCACGCCGCCGCTGTCGCACAAAGCTCGCGTCATCCGCCTGATCACCGGCTATCACAAAGTGCGAAAAGGTGATGCCGCCGAAGGCTATCATCAGAGCCTGATCGACATTACGCCGCAGCGCGTCCTGGACGAACTCAACGAGCTGCTGTTGAGCGAAGAAGGATAACGAATGCGGGTCCTGATCGTTAAAACCTCCTCAATGGGCGACGTATTGCACTCCCTGCCATCGCTGACGGATGCGATGCGCGCCATCCCTGGCATTCGTTTTGACTGGGTCGTGGAAGAAGGCTTCGCGCAGATCCCTGGCTGGCATGAAGCGGTCGACCGCGTGATCCCGGTGGCGATTCGCCGCTGGCGTAAAGCCTGGTTTTCTGCTCCGGTGAAAGCCGAACGCCAAGCCTTTCGCGATGCGATACAGGCTCAGCAGTACGATGCAATTATCGACGCACAGGGGCTGGTGAAAAGCGCCGCGCTGGTGACGCGTCTGGCACAGGGTGTGAAGCACGGTATGGACTGGCAAAGCGCGCGCGAGCCGCTGGCCAGCTTGTTCTATAACTGCCGTCACCGCATCAGCAAGCAGCAGCACGCCGTCGAACGCACGCGCGAGCTGTTTGCCAAAAGCCTGGGTTATCAAAAACCGGAAGCGCAGGGTGATTACGCTATTTCGCAGCATTTCCTGCGTGGCGCTTCGCAAGACAGCCAGCCTTACTTAATTTTCCTCCACGCCACTACGCGTGACGATAAACACTGGCCGGAATCACACTGGCGTGAGCTGATTGGTTTGCTCGGTGAAGCCAATGTACGCATCAAACTACCCTGGGGCGCACCGCATGAAGAGGCGCGCGCCAAACGTCTGGCAGACGGCTTTGACTACGTTGACGTTCTGCCTCGCATGAAGCTGGATGGTGTGGCGCAGGCATTAGCGGGCGCAACGGCGGTGGTGTCGGTTGATACCGGTCTCAGCCACCTGACGGCTGCGCTGGATCGCCCTAATATTACGCTCTACGGCCCAACGGATCCGGGTCTTATTGGCGGCTACGGAAAAAATCAATATATCTGCCGCCCGGAAAATTCTTCGCAGTTGAGCACGCTCAGCGCCGCTGCGGTTTATGCGCAATTAGAGCCTTTGCTGGCAGCAGAGAGAGCCTATGTCTGAATTTTTCTCAGCGGAGCGCCCACCCAAGCGCGTGCTGATCATCAAGCTGCGTCACCACGGTGACGTTTTGCTGACCTCTCCGGTCTTTACCGTATTGAAAAAAAACTGGCCAGACGTCGAAGTTGACGCACTGGTGTATGACGACACCCAGGCGATGCTCACCAGCCATCCGCATATTGATCAGGTACATACGATAGGCCGCAACTGGCGCAAAAAAGGCTGGTTTGAGCAATTCCGTCTGTATCGCGCGCTGGTGAATACCCTCAAAGGCCGCCAGTACGATGTGCTGATTAACCTGACCGAACACTGGCACGGTGCGCGTCTAGCGCGTCGTTTAAAACCGCGCGTATCCGTGGGTTTCAAACCGGACAAACGCAGCGGGCTGGCGCGCCGTCGCTGGGTCAAATCATTTACGACGCTGTATCCCGCTATTCAGGACAACAGCCGTCATATGGTGGAAGTGAACCTCGACGCGCTGCGTCGCATCGGCATTCACCCGCAATGTGATGAAGATAAACACACGCTGTTTGTCCCCGGCGATGCGGCGGAAGCGTCTATCGCCGAGAAACTGGCGGGGTTCGGGTTGACCTCTAAATCGTATATTTTGGTGCATCCGACGTCACGTTGGATGTTCAAGGCCTGGGAAATCAACAAGCTGGCGGCGACGATCAATAATCTCGCATCACGCGGGCTGCCGATCATTCTTTCCGCTGCGCCGTCAAAAGAAGAGTCAGCTTACATGGATGAGTTGCGTGCTGCGCTCACTCACCCGGTGTTTGATTTAAGCGGGCAACTCAATCTGAAAGAGCTTGGTGCGCTGATGAAACACGCGCGCGTTTACTTTGGCGTGGACTCCATGCCGATGCATCTCGCCAGCGCTGTTGGCACCCCAACCGTTGCCATCTTTGGCCCAACCGGCGCAATAAAATGGGCACCGTGGGGCGTGAATTATCGCGTGATTACCGCCGGATTCACCTGCCAGCCTTGCGGTAAAGCGGGCTGCGGTGACGGAGGCGTTTCCGACTGCATCACGGCGATTACCCCGCAGCAGGTCTTGAGCGCGATCGATACGATGCTGCTGGAAACCCTTCCATGAAGCTGGCGATCGTTCGACAGACTTACAATCCCAGCGGCGGCGCAGAGCGTTTTGTCTCACGCGCGCTCAACGTGTTGGCGCAGGACACCGAGCTGGATGTCACGCTCATCGCTCGCCAGTGGGAAGACGCCGCTGGCTGGCAGACGCTGACGGTGAATCCGCCGTTTCGCAATCGTCTCGGCCGCGAATCGGGTTTTGCCGAGGCCGCCGCCGCAGAGTTTGCCCGGTTCGACATCGTTCAGAGCCATGAGCGTATTCCAGGCGCCACGATTTTCCGCGCGGGTGACGGCGTGCATGCCACCTGGCTTGAGCAGTACAGCCGCATTTTGTCGCCGCTGGCGCGCTGGGCGCAGTCATTAAGCCGCTATCACCGCTACATTTTGCAGGCAGAAGCGCAGATGTTTACCCATCCGCAGCTGCGAAAAGTGATCTGTAACTCAAAGATGGTGCGCGATGACATCGCCCGCCGTTTCGCCTTGCCTGACGATAAGCTGACGGTTATCTATAACGGTGTTGATACCGCCCATTTTAGCCAGGACGTGCGCGCGTTTTCGCAGCGTGAGGCCTTGGGCATTCCGCCTGCTGCACCGGTTCTGGCGTACGTGGGCTCAGGCTTTAGCCGTAAAGGCGTTGCGACGGCGCTGCGTGCGATTGTGCCGCATCCCGATGTCTGGCTGCTGATCGCGGGTCGCGATAAACATGCACGCAAATTCGAACAGCTGGCGGCAACGCTGGGCGTGGCTTCGCGCGTACGTTTTATGGGGCCGGTCGCGGATGTGCGTCAGGTTTACGGCACAGCTGACGCCCTGATTTTACCGACACTCTACGATCCCTTCCCAAATGTCTGCGTGGAAGCGCTGGCCTGCGGATTGCCGCTATTAACCAGCCACGGCTGTGGCGCGGCAGAGTGGGTTGAGGAAGGCGTGAACGGCTGGGTGCGTGACGCGCTGGATAGCAAAGGTTATCAGCAGGCGATCGGTGAATGGCTACAAGGCCGTGAACAGGGCGTTAACTACTCTGCGGCGGCACGCGCCACCGCAGAACCCTACACCCTGGAGCGTATGGCTAAAGAGTTGCAGGCGCTTTATCGCGACGTGCTGCGCTGAGCCGCATCAGAAAAGACGTTCTCCATCGCATCCAGCATGCACTCGCGAGTGAAATGGGCGCAAAGGTAATCGAATCCTTGCTGCGCCAGTTGCTCGCGAAGATTTGCATCGTCATACAGTTTGACGATTGCGTCTTGCAGCGCAGATTCATCACGTTGAGCAATCAAAATCCCGGTTTTACCATTAATCACCGCATCTGCGGTGCCCCCCGCGTCGGTGGCAATGGTAGCTATCCGCGATGCCAGGGACTGCAACACGCCCTGCGGAACGCCTTCCATGTCGTGCGAGGGACTCAGGGCGATATCAAACGCCGGGAACCATCGCTCAGGATCGCTGCGATGCCCTGCCATCACCACGCGCTGCTGTAATCCCAGCGCCACAATTTCTTGTTCCAGCGTCGCCTTATGCGGGCCTTCACCGACAATCGCCAGCTTAATACGTGGATTGTCGATCTTTGCCAACGCACGCAGCAACACGCTATGGCCTTTGTTCGGACGCAGATGCGAGACCACGCCGAGCCAAAAATCATCCTGCGAGAGGCCACAATGCGCTCTGGCTTCGTGTTTATCAGCGGGATGAAAGCGTTGCGTATCGACGCCGCTCGGCACCGACGTGCTTTGCGCCAGCGGGACGCCGATATCCGCCACCTGATAGCGGAGGGCTTCGCCGGTAGTGACGATGTGGGCACAGGCTTTGCGAAACAGCCAACGGGTTGTCCAGTTATTACGCGGTACACCCGATGCATGACGCGTTCGCACCAGCGGAACCGAATTCGAAAGCGTGAGATTCGCGAGTGCCACCAGCCAGGTATCAGCTGAATTGTGACTATTGATGACATCAATAGATTGGCGATGGCTTTTGAGCCATTGACGCAGTGATTGCAGATTTTTGAGGTTTTTACGTCTTAGTGGCATGGTCACGACTGTCAGCCCGGCATCTTGTGCCAGGGCGTGCAACGGCGCGCTTTCCGGGCAGAGAATGGTCACCTGATGGCCGCGCTGAATCAGCCCGAGCGACTCATTAATAATACGTAATGGTTGCCCGCCTTTGCCGCCATCTGCTTCAGTGTGAACAATATGCATAAATTTCCTGTTGAGAATCTCGCCAGCACAAGGATAATTTCTCGCCTAAGGGGATCTTTGTCCCTTCAAGCATATGTTTTTAGTGGTCACCAGATATAATACAGCACGAATGGTATTACCAACACAGGTGGTCTGCCTTGATCACCAACGGAGAAAGCATGTCTGACATACCTTTATTGAGCCTTGTCATCGCTGTTTATAACGGCGAAAAGTTTTTGAATGCTTTTTTCGAGAGCATTAAAGCTCAACAACTGGATAGTCTGGAGCTTATCGTTGTGAACGACGGTTCAAGCGATAACTCGGAAAGCATAATTGCGCAATTTTCCAGCAACTTTAACCGATATAAGGTCGTTAACCAGACCAACCAAGGCGTATCAGCAGCCAGAAATAATGGTCTTGCCGTTGCCGCTGGGAAGTATGTCGCGTTTCCGGATATTGATGATGTCATCTATCCTGGTATGTATTCGCGCTTGCTTGAAATGGCTACGGAAAACAATCTCGATGTTGCTACCTGTAACGGTAACTATGTCTACGATGATGGCAGGCCCTCCAAAAAAATATTCCCCTCTGAAAAACTACAGTCAACTGAAGTACTTGATGGACCAACGTGGTTACAGCGCGCCCTCACCTCGAGAAAATTCCTGCATGTCACCTGGCTCAATATTTATCGCCACGACTTCATCAAAGATCAGGAGTTTACCTTTGAGCATGGCCTGCGCCATCAGGATATTCCCTGGACGACTGAAGTCCTCCTGACTGCTCGTCGCGTTCAATACACTGATGAGACGTTTTACGACTATCTGATTCATTCAGCATCGGTTTCACACACTCCCGGCACCGATGACACAAGAATGCGAAATGCCCGTCATTATATGAAAATCCTTGAGATGCTTGATGCGATTAACCAACGCCACCAAGATGAAGTACGAAAAGTTCCAGCATGCCGCTGGCAGATAGCAAAAGAAGGATTGGGTATTGTTCATGCTATAAATAACATTGCTGACCCGTCCAAAAAACGCGAAATTATTAACGAACTCTTCGAGCGTGGCATCTGGTCATTGATCTGGAAAAACGCCCGTGGATTGCGTCAACATTGGCGACTGGGTCGTCGATACTTCCGTCTAAAAAGGTATCTGGCATAAGAGATAGCTTTAAACGGCCTAAATGCTTAGAATTTGCCCGCTGAAACTGAAAAACGGATAATCGCTTGGAATTGTTGTATACCGCTCTGCTCTACATTATTCAGCCGCTGGTGTGGCTAAGACTGCTGCTTCGTAGCCGTAAAGCGCCTGCGTATCGAAAACGTTGGGCTGAACGTTATGGCTACTGTCGTAATAAAGTTGTGCCAGACGGTATTCTGCTGCATTCCGTATCCGTCGGTGAAACACTGGCGGCCATCCCGCTGGTCCGCGCACTGCGCCACCGTTATCCCTATTTGCCGATTACCGTCACCACCATGACCCCTACGGGTTCTGAACGCGCGCTGTCGGCATTTGGCAAAGACGTGCATCACGTTTACCTGCCTTATGATTTACCCTGCGCCATGAACCGCTTCCTCAACACCGTGCGTCCAAAGCTGGTGATTGTGATGGAAACCGAACTTTGGCCAAACATGATTTCCGCCCTGCATGCCCGCAAAATTCCGCTGGTGGTGGCGAATGCTCGCCTGTCTGAACGCTCCGCGAAAGGCTATGGCAAGCTGGGTAAATTTATGCGTCGCCTGCTGTCCAAAATTACGCTGATCGCTGCCCAAAACGAAGAAGATGCCGCGCGCTTTATCTCCCTGGGGCTGAAACGCAATCAGCTCGCCGTAACCGGCAGCCTAAAGTTTGATATTTCCGTCACGCCAGAACTCGCGGCGCGTGCCCTCACGTTACGCCGCCAGTGGGCACCCCGCCGTCAAGTGTGGATCGCAACCAGCACCCACGATGGCGAAGAAGAGATTATTCTGCAGGCGCATCGCAAACTGCTCGAAACATTCCCGGATTTACTGCTTATTCTGGTTCCGCGTCATCCCGAGCGCTTTAAGGATGCCCGTGAGTTGGTGCAGAAAGGCGGATTTAGCTTCACGCTGCGTAGCAGCGGTGAGATCCCATCGGGTAGCACTCAGGTGGTGATTGGCGACACGATGGGCGAACTGATGCTGCTCTACGGCATTGCCGATCTGGCGTTCGTGGGCGGCAGCCTGGTCGAACGCGGCGGACACAATCCGCTGGAGCCGGCCGCACATGCTATTCCTGTGCTGATGGGTCCCCACACGTTTAACTTCAAAGATATCTGCGCGAAATTGCAGCAAGCCGACGGCTTGATTACCGTGACCGATGCGGACTCCGTGGTGAAAGAGGTATCAACCCTGCTTACCGACGAAGATTACCGTCTGTGGTACGGTCGCCATGCCGTTGAGGTGCTGCATCAGAACCAGGGCGCGTTGACCCGTCTGCTGCAACTTCTTCAACCGTACTTGCCGCAGCGGAGCCATTAATGTCAACGCGTCTGTCGGTCGTGATGATCGCCAAAAACGCTGCCGACCTCCTGCCGGACTGCCTCGCGTCTGTTGCCTGGGCTGACGAAATTGTCCTGCTGGATTCGGGAAGTGTGGACAATACGGTTGAAATTGCCCGAGCCGCAGGTGTGAACGTGTTCATCGATACCGACTGGCAGGGCTATGGTATTCAGCGTCAGCGCGCGCAATCTTTTGCCACTGGCGACTACGTGCTGATGATCGACACTGACGAGCGCATCACGCCGGAACTCCAGCAGGCCATACAAACCGTACTGATGTCGCCGAAGCCTGGCGTTGTGTACAGCATTGCGCGCCGGAATTATTTCCTGGGCCGCTTTATGCGTCACAGCGGCTGGTATCCCGACCGCGTGATGCGCCTTTACGAGCGCGACCGCTATCAGTACAACGCAAATCTGGTCCACGAAGCTCTGGATTGTCCTCAGGCTCAGGTGACGACGCTAAGCGGCGATCTGCTGCATCTCACCTGCCGGGATTTTGCGAGCTTCCAGCGCAAGCAACTCAACTACGCCACGGCCTGGGCACAAGAGCGCCACCAGCGCGGTAAAAAGGCCTCTCTGACGGGAATTTTTGCGCATACGATAGGTGCGTTTTTGAAAACACTGCTGCTGCGCGGCGGTGTCCTGGATGGCAAACAGGGCTGGTTACTGGCAGTGGTGAATGCACAGTATACTTTCAACAAATATACCGAGCTGTGGGCGTTAAACCGCGGCTACTCAGAGAAACGTGAGCCATGAGCACAAAAGCGATTTATCCGGGTACCTTCGATCCCATCACTAACGGTCATATTGATATCATTACGCGTGCTGCCAGCATGTTTGATCGCGTGATTCTGGCGATTGCTGCCAGTCCCAGCAAAAAACCCATGTTCGATTTAGATGAACGCGTCGCGCTCGCCACTACCGCGCTTCAGCACCTGCCGAATGTTGAAGTCATGGGCTTTAGCGATTTGATGGCCAATTTCGCCCGCGCACAGCAGGCCAATATTCTGATTCGCGGATTGCGTGCCGTGGCTGATTTTGAATACGAGATGCAGCTGGCACACATGAACCGTCATCTGATGCCGGAACTGGAAAGCGTATTCCTGATGCCGTCAAAAGAGTGGTCGTTTATTTCGTCATCACTGGTGAAAGAAGTGGCGCGCCACGCGGGGGATGTGGCGCATTTTCTGCCTGCGAACGTTCACCAGGCGTTGATGGAAAAGCTCAAATAATTTATTTCTGACACTGGCGGCAGTAAAACGTCGCACGCTGCGCATGTTTCGACGCAACGATGGGAGTGCCGCACACTCTGCACGGCTCGCCTTTACGGCCATACACCTGCAGTTCCTGCGCAAAATACCCCGGCTTACCGTCACTTTGCAGGAAATCCTTCAGCGTCGTCCCGCCCTGCTCGATTGAGCGCAGCAAAACGGCTTTGATGACTTTCACCAATATCTCGCACTCATGCTCTGAGAGCGACAATGCGAGCCTGTCAGGGTGAATCCCGGCCGCGAAAAGCGACTCGCTGGCATAGATATTCCCAACCCCCACCACCAGCTTGTTATCCATCAGCCAGGGTTTGATCGGCATTTTCTTTTTGGCACACCGTGCTTTCAGATACTCAGCGTTAAATGCTTCGCTCAGCGGCTCTGGGCCGAGATGCGCCAGCACGTTGTGCCCCTCAAGCTCTTTAGTCCACAACCATGCGCCAAAGCGTCTAGGGTCGGTATAGCGCAGCACTTTGCCGTTACTCATGACCAAATCCACGTGATCGTGTTTTTCGGCAGGTAACTCTTCACTGAGGATACGCAAACTCCCGGACATCCCAAGATGGATGATTATCCAGCCGTCGGGCAGCTCCAGCAGCAGGTATTTTGCACGGCGCTGCACGCTCAGAACCGGCTTGTCGCTCAGGGTATGTATCTCATTGGAAACGGGCCAGCGAAGACGACCGTTACGCACGACAGCATGAAGAATGGTCGCGCCCACCAGATGCGGCTCGATACCGCGACGGCTGGTTTCTACCTCAGGTAATTCAGGCATGTTTCCTCCATTGAGAGACACAGACATTGAGAAACGCAGAATGCAAAAAACCCCGCGATTGCGGGGTTTTTCTTTACAAGGAATCTAAAATTATTTGATTTTAGCTTCTTTGTATAAAACGTGCTGACGGACAACTGGATCGAATTTTTTCAGTTCCAGTTTTTCCGGTTTAGTACGCTTGTTCTTCGTGGTGGTGTAGAAGTGACCAGTACCAGCAGAAGAAACCAGCTTGATTTTCTCACGAATACCTTTAGCCATGATTTATTTCCTCTTTAAGTACTTAGTACTTTTCGCCACGGGCACGCAGTTCGGACAGAACTGTATCGATGCCTTTCTTATCAATAACACGCATACCTTTAGCAGATACACGCAGGGTGACAAAACGCTTCTCGCTCTCAACCCAAAAACGGTGAGAGTGCAGGTTCGGCAGGAAACGGCGTTTAGTCGCGTTCAGTGCGTGGGAACGGTTGTTACCGGTCACCGGACGCTTGCCAGTAACTTGGCAGACTCGGGACATGTCTATTCTCCAAAAATCAAATTAGCTCGAGCTTCGTATGGGGTATCGGCGCCTCGTCAGGCTTTACAGCCCGGTCATCGCGGTTCTAAGTGAACACTCGATTGCCAGGCCCAAATGCCAAACCCGAGATTCTCAAAGGTGGCGTAGTATACGCTGACTCGACGATGTGCTCAAGTCCCGAACAGACAAAGATCCCGATGGATCGCGAGAAAAGGTCTAAATCCAACCACGTTCAGCTAAAGAAACATACTCTCCACGTCCCACAATAAAATGGTCAAGTACACGAATGTCCATGAATTGACAGCATTTGATGATACGTTCGGTGATCTCTTTGTCGGCTTTACTCGGTTCAGCGCAACCAGAGGGGTGATTATGCGCGAGGATCACGGCGGCTGCATTCACTTTTATCGCTTCTCGCACAATTTCTCGCGGATGAACCTCAACATGCCGCAATGTTCCCGAAAACATGCGGCTATGTTTCACCACGCGATGTTGATTATCGAGAAAGATCACCATGAAGATTTCACGTTCTGCATCAGAGAGCTGACTCTGTAGAAAATCTTTCGTCATTTCAGGACTTAACAGCGGATTATCCCCAAGTACCCGCACGCTATGATAGCGTCGGGCAAGCTCGGCAATGCCCTTAAGCTGCGCAAATTTAGCCAGCCCGATCCCTTCGACATACCGAAATTCGTCCAGATCGGCGTTCAATAACCCGTGCAGTGATCCAAAATGCTGTAACAGTTCCTGCGCTAATATAAACACGCTCTTTCCTGATGTACCGGTGCGCAAAAAAAGCGCCAGTAGCTCGGCATCCGTCAGTGATGTGATACCAAAATTCAGCATTTTCTCCCGCGGCAAGAGCGCCAACTCATCATCCATGTCCCGTCTCCCTGTTTTGCTTTCGTTATGCTGACACAGGAATTCTCACTACTCGACGGGGACTTTTCGTTCTTGCGTAGCGCCTCGCAAAGTGGACCGCGCACATTTTTACGTCGATTTTCGTATTGTGATAAAATGTTTCCCTCTGGATAAACCCAACAGGAAAGAATCATGATGAGCCTGGCTGGCAAAAAAATCGTTCTTGGTGTGAGCGGCGGCATCGCCGCGTATAAAGCGCCAGAACTGGTGCGCCGCTTGCGAGATCGCGGGGCAGAGGTGCGGGTCGCGATAACGGAAGGCGGCAAAGCGTTTATTACCCCGTTGAGCCTACAAGCCGTTTCAGGGTATCCGGTATCCGATAGCCTGCTCGATCCGGCCGCTGAAGCCGCAATGGGCCATATTGAACTGGGCAAATGGGCAGATCTGGTTATCCTCGCTCCCGCAACGGCGGATTTAATCGCACGCGTTGCGGCAGGCATGGCCAACGATCTGGTTTCAACGATTTGTCTGGCTACGCCCGCACCTGTCGCCGTCGTGCCAGCGATGAACCAGCAGATGTACCGCAATGCCGCGACCCAGCATAACCTTGAGATTCTGGCCTCTCGCGGGTTGCTCATTTGGGGTCCAGATAGCGGGAGCCAGGCATGTGGGGATGTGGGTCCAGGACGCATGCTCGATCCGCTTGCCATTGTCGATATGGCCGCCACGCATTTTGCGCCTGTCAACGATCTGCAACATCTCAACATCATGATTACTGCCGGTCCGACACGCGAACCCTTGGATCCCGTGCGATACATCACGAACCACAGTTCCGGCAAGATGGGGTTTGCCATTGCCGCGGCAGCAGCAAAACGCGGAGCAAACGTCACGCTGGTCAGCGGGCCGGTCTCTTTAGCCACGCCACCTTTCGTGCAACGCATTGATGTTACTACCGCACTGGAAATGGAAGCAGCCGTTCAAGCGCACGCACAGATGCAGCAAATATTTATCGGCTGCGCGGCCGTCGCCGATTACCGCGCCGAGACCATTTCTGATGCCAAGATTAAAAAGCAAGGCGATGAATTAACGATAAAAATGGTGAAAAATCCTGACATCGTTGCCGGTGTTGCCGCACTAAAAAGCCATCGACCTTACGTCGTTGGGTTTGCCGCCGAAACAAATAATGTGGAAGAATATGCCCGGCAAAAACGGACCCGCAAAAATCTCGATTTGATTTGCGCGAACGATGTTTCGCTGGCGACACAAGGATTTAACAGCGACAGCAACGCATTACACCTTTTCTGGCAGGATGGAGATAAAGTCTTACCGCTTGAGCGCAAGGAACTCCTGGGCCAACAATTACTGGACGAGATCGTTACCCGTTATGATGAAAAAAATCGACGTTAAGATTCTGGACCCGCGTGTTGGCCAGCAATTTCCGCTGCCAACCTATGCCACCTCCGGCTCCGCCGGTCTTGACCTGCGAGCCTGTCTCGATGACGCCGTCGCGCTGGCGCCAGGCGCCACCACGCTGATCCCGACAGGTCTGGCGATTCACGTTGCAGACCCTTCACTGGCAGCGGTGATTTTGCCTCGCTCTGGTCTTGGTCATAAGCATGGTATTGTGCTGGGCAATCTGGTCGGGCTCATTGATTCCGACTACCAGGGTCAACTGATGGTCTCTGTATGGAACCGTGGCCAGGACAGCTTCACGATTGAGCCGGGCGAACGTATCGCGCAGATGGTCTTTGTGCCTGTTGTTCAGGCTGAATTTAATCTGGTAGACGATTTTGATGCCACCGACCGTGGCGAAGGCGGCTTCGGCCACTCTGGGCGCAAATAAGCCCAACGATACGCACCTCACAGCGTAATAATGCAATAACACACCGCAAACGCGTGTTTGCGGTCGCTGTGTGGATGCCAGCCGGACAGGCGCTTATTTTCAGGGGTATTTTGTAACATGGCAGAAAAACAAACCGCGAAAAGGAACCGTCGCGAAGAAATACTTCAATCTCTGGCGCTGATGCTTGAATCCAGCGATGGCAGTCAACGCATCACTACCGCAAAACTGGCGGCCTCTGTCGGCGTATCAGAAGCGGCGCTGTATCGTCATTTCCCCAGCAAAACGCGGATGTTTGATAGCCTCATCGAGTTTATCGAAGACAGCCTCATTACCCGTATCAATCTGATTCTTAAAGACGAAAAAGACACCACTGCCCGCTTGCGATTGATTGTTTTACTGATTCTTGGTTTCGGCGAACGCAATCCCGGCCTGACGCGAATCATGACAGGGCATGCGCTGATGTTTGAGCAGGACAAGCTTCAGGGACGTATCAATCAGCTTTTCGAACGCATTGAAGCCCAGTTGCGCCAGGTTCTGCGTGAAAAGAAAATGCGTGAAGGTGAAGGCTACGCCACTGATGAAAATGTGTTGGCGGGGCAGCTGTTAGCGTTCTGCGAAGGAATGCTTTCTCGCTTTGTACGCAGCGAATTTAAATATCGCCCAACGGATGATTTCGACACCCGCTGGCCGCTCGTGGCTGCGCAATTGCAGTAAACGCGTTGAAGCCCGGTCAGCATCACGCGACCGGGCAAATGCCTTATACGCCAAACTCTTCCCGATACGCACGCACCGAAGCCAGATGATCCGCCATCTCAGGTTTCTCTTCCAGGTAGGCAATCAGGTCTTTCAACGTAATAATTGAAATCACGTCGCAGCCATAATCACGCTCAACTTCCTGAATGGCTGAAATCTCGCCACGGCCACGCTCCTGGCGATCGAGAGAAATCAATACGCCAGCAAGCGAAGCGCCATTGGCCTGAATAATTTCCATCGACTCACGGATTGCCGTGCCTGCGGTGATCACGTCATCCACCAGCATAATTCGCCCCTGCAATTCACTGCCAACCAGATTGCCGCCTTCACCGTGGGTTTTGGCTTCTTTGCGGTTGAAGCAGTACGGAACATCGCGATCGTGATGTTCCGCCAGCGCAACTGCCGTGGTGGTCGCAATCGGGATACCCTTATACGCAGGACCAAACAGCAGGTCGAAATCAATCCCGGAATCCACAAGCGCTTCGGCGTAAAAACGGCCTAATAAAGCCAGATCGCGCCCAGTATTAAACAGCCCGGCGTTGAAGAAATAGGGGCTTTTACGCCCGGATTTCAGCGTAAATTCGCCAAACTTAAGTACCTGCTTGTTAAGCGCAAACTCAATAAACTGGCGCTGATAGGGTTTCATGGATTTGCTCCTCAAGACTTTTCTACGGACAAAAAAAAGGGCGACAACGTCGCCCTTATATCAATCTTCTAACGCCGCTTTCTGCGTCGTGACAATAGATTCAATTCCCCCTCGGGCTAACGCCAGCAAGGTAAGAAGCTCTTCGTGAGTAAACGGCTCGCCTTCTGCCGTGCCCTGCACTTCAATGATACGACCGTCTTCGGTCATCACCACATTCATGTCAGTTTCGGCTGCGGAGTCTTCAACGTATTCCAGATCGCAAAGCGCTTCGCCGTTTACGATACCTACAGAGACAGCTGCAACCATTCCCTTCATCGGGTTCTTTTTCAACTTACCGGCAGCAATCAGCTTGTTCAGCGCATCGGCCAGTGCAACGCATGCACCTGTAATGGATGCCGTGCGCGTACCCCCATCAGCCTGAATTACATCGCAGTCCAGGGTAATGGTGAATTCGCCCAGCACTTTCAGATCGACAGCCGCACGAAGCGCGCGAGCGATCAAACGCTGGATTTCCATGGTACGACCGCCCTGCTTGCCTTTTGCCGCTTCGCGGGCGTTACGAGTATGCGTTGCGCGCGGCAACATACCGTATTCAGCCGTGATCCAGCCCTGGCCCTGGCCTTTCAGAAAGCGCGGTACGCCCTCTTCAATAGAGGCAGTGCACAGTACTTTAGTGTCGCCAAATGCAACAAGCACGGAACCTTCAGCGTGTTTTGTATAGTTACGGGTCAGGGTGACGGGACGCACCTGATTGGCGCTACGGCCTGATGGACGCATGATGATATCTCCGGCTTGAAACGAATGTGGCTGCGCATTATACGGATTAAAGTCGCTTATTCCTATCCTGTGAAAGCCACGAAAGCTATAATCCCCCATCTCTCCTCTAAAAACGGGAATGTCTATGATACGCAGTATGACCGCCTACGCCCGGCGTGAAATCAAAGGTAGCTGGGGTAGCGCTACCTGGGAAATGCGCTCGGTGAACCAGCGCTATCTGGAAACTTATTTCCGTATGCCAGAACAGTTTCGCAGCCTTGAGCCGGTCGTGCGTGAGCGCATTCGTGCTCGACTGACGCGCGGTAAGGTTGAATGTAACCTGCGTTTTGAACCCGATGCGAGCGCCCAGGGGGAGCTGATCCTCAATGAAAAACTGGCCAAACAGCTGGTAAATGCCGCGAACTGGGTCAAAATGCAGAGCGACGAAGGTGAAATCAACCCGGTTGATATCCTGCGTTGGCCTGGCGTTATGGCCGCTGGAGAGCAGGATTTGGACGCGATCACCATCGAAATCCTCGGTGCGCTAGACGGCGCTCTGGATGATTTTATTGAGGCGCGCGAGACTGAAGGTCAGGCATTAAAAGCGATGATTGAACAGCGTCTTGAAGGCGTCAGCGCAGAAGTCGTCAAAGTACGCGCTCATATGCCTGAAGTCCTGCAGTGGCAGCGCGAACGCCTGATTGCCAAACTGGAAGATGCCGAAGTTCAGCTGGAAAACACCCGCCTTGAGCAAGAGTTAGTGCTGATGGCTCAGCGTGTTGACGTCGCGGAAGAGCTTGATCGACTCGAAGCTCATGTTAAAGAGACGTACAATATTCTGAAGAAGAAAGAAGCAGTTGGCCGTCGCCTCGACTTTATGATGCAGGAATTTAACCGCGAATCGAACACGCTGGCATCTAAATCCATCAACGCCGAAGTCACTACGTCAGCCATTGAATTAAAAGTGCTTATTGAGCAAATGCGCGAGCAGATTCAGAATATAGAGTAACCCCATTTCCTCCCGATCCTGAATAAAAAAAGCCATTATAAAATGGCTTTTTTTGTGTCTCACGCAGTAAGGATGACTCAAATACCTCTAAAACCTCTTCAGGTTAACCCTTGCCTACCATCCGTCTTGCTATGTGCGATGTGCGATGAAAAGGGTGATCGGAAACAAACATAAAGCCATGAAAAAAACTAATGCCTTAAACTCCAAAAACCTTTCCATAGGCACTGATAGCAGCAAAAATATATGAGTAAAAGTATCTCTTGAGCTGTCGGACATAAAAAATCTAAATCGTGATGTGTTGTGCAAAACGTTACCCTAGCGCGCTCAATCTGGGGGAAGAGATGCTGCTACACATATTATATTTGGTCGGTATTACTGCTGAAGCCATGACAGGAGCGCTGGCTGCTGGACGCCGTCGCATGGATACTTTCGGCGTCATTATTATCGCCACAGCGACCGCCTTGGGCGGCGGCTCCGTTCGCGACATACTGCTAGGTCACTATCCGCTGGGCTGGGTCAAACATCCCGAGTACGTCGTGATCGTTGCGGTTGCCGCGGTGTTAACTACGATTGCCGCCCCGGTGATGCCCCATTTGCGACGTTTATTCCTCATTCTGGATGCCGTGGGATTAGTGGTCTTTTCTATTATCGGCGCGCAAATTGCCCTTGATATGGGGGAAGGACCGATCATTGCCTCAATCGCCGCCGTTGTGACGGGTGTTTTTGGCGGTGTTCTCCGTGATATGTTCTGTAAACGCATTCCACTCGTGTTTCAGAAAGAACTGTATGCCGGCATTTCTTTTGCTTCGGCGGTGTTGTACATCGCTTTGCAACATTATGTCTCAAGTCTCGATGTCGTTGTCATCGCGACGTTACTCTTCGGTTTTACCGCGCGGATGCTCGCGCTACGCTTAAAATTGGGGCTTCCCGTATTTCATTACACCCATGACTCACACTAGGTTTTCGACAGGTTCACTTTAAAACCCGTCAATACCTTGTTCACCGAGCCAGGTCGCAAGACGCGTGATCTGCGGATCGTGCAAAAACTCTACCAACTTTCGTGCCTTTTCTGCGCCGATACCCGGGAGCTGGCTCCAGCTGCCCGCATTTTTGTCTTGTAATTGGCGCCAGGAATGAACGCTCAATGCTTTGGCTGCGACTTGCGGTAAGGGTATGCCAAGCGCATTTATCCATCGCTTGAAAGGCTGATGGCGAGCAAACTCGAAACGATGCCATAGCTGTAAACGTCGTCCTGGATTCAAACCAGGTGTCTTTTCTATTTGTTCCTGCGTTAAAGCCAGCCAGGAAAAAATGTGTTCAAAATGATAAGTCTGATGTAACAGTCGCCAGTTGGAATCACCCAACCCTTCCATATCGAGAACCGGCTTTGAGCTGAGCCATACCAGGCGGGCAAAAAATTGCTCCAGACATTCTGGTGAAGCATAAAAACAAGTGAGTGGGTGATAGTGCGATGCAGGCGGCACTGGCTTTTTTCGATCGCTTCCACGCCATACGACTTTATCCACTCGCGGGATACCCTGCCCGGCAAGACTCACCAGGACCTGATCACCCGGCGCAATATCCAGAGCCTGCCAACGGCTCACAGAACCGAGGTTAACGCGCTTCACACGTTTATCATCCAGTTGTATCGATTCTAATGTGGCCACAACAGAAATCTTACCCGTACGCCCAATCGCAAATTGAATAGCGTTAACTTCCGCTACCTGTGAAACAGGCGAGTACTTCCACGCGACGACCCAATCCCCTTCTCCCGGTAACCAATGCTCACCGATTGGCTCAACCGAGGATCGAACTATAATGCCGTCAGTCACAAAAGGAAGAGGTGACGTCAGCCATTCCTTTCTGTTTTTTTCAACCTCATCTGCCGTGCTGACTGCTCGCGTGTACCGTGCTGTCAGGTTAAAACCGGCTTTGGTGAGCTCAGAAAGACGTTGCGGCATAGACTGCGGACCATCAGGCCATGCCCAAATAAAGACACCGAGATTATCCAGATCCCTCTTGTCATTCAGGCGCATCATCATTCCCGCTGCTTTAGCTCTGGCGTTCATCCCTCCCATCAGTTGCTGAATATGCCCTTCACGCAGTAAAAAAATTTCTCCTTGAAGAACGCTTTCCGAAAGTATGCCCTGCACGCTTAAAGGAATAGAGGGGATTGCTTGTACTCTTGCGGTCCAGTCTTCACCTTTCACTCCGTCGCCACGACTGATCGCCTGCACCAACTTCCCTTTGCGATAAACCAATGTGACTGCCACACCATCGACTTTAGGTTGCACCCACAGATCGCGTCGTGAGTGCATCCACTGACGCAACTCTTCTTTATCAGCCACCTTGTGCACACCCGTATGTGCAAAAGGGTGTCTTAGTGTTCCGTTGGTGTGAGGAATATCCTCTGTCACAGGTTCATGATTAAAGCACTGCTGCCACTGCTTTAGCCTGGTATTCAGTTGATCATAAACCTCATCGCTCACGTCACTTTTACCTTCTTGCCAGTAAGCATCATTCCAGCGAGCAATCTGAGCGTTTAACCCCGCAATTTGTTGTTCTGCTTTGGCATGCGACCACGCGGGGCATACCGCTATTCCATAGCTACTCCACACCATCATGACTACGCCAGCCCATTTCCACATCGTTAATCCTCCCTGGTTTGGGGAAGTTATAACGGTCCGATTTGAGTCTGACTACCCGCAAAGATGCACTTTACGAGGAGCTTTCCATGTAATATTTTTTTGGCTGCAAAGGGACAAGAAAATTGGAAAACGCCACGCAAAAATCAACAATCCAAGGGAAAAAGTGTGACAAAGACTACGTCACACCGTGGCGACGTGTATAATAAGCCCGTATGTAGGACTTAATCGCTAACACATACGAAAGACTCTCATGGCTCAAGGCACGCTTTATATTGTTTCTGCTCCAAGTGGCGCGGGTAAATCCAGCCTGATTCAGGCACTGTTAAAAACCCAACCGTTGTACGATACGCAAGTGTCGGTATCTCACACCACGCGTCAGCCGCGGCCTGGTGAAGTGGACGGTGAACATTATTTCTTTGTCAGTCATGATGAATTTAGAACGATGATTAGCAGAGATGCGTTTCTTGAACACGCCGAAGTATTCGGTAACTACTATGGTACCTCTCGAGAAACTATCGAGCAGGTTCTGGCAACTGGCGTCAATGTGTTCTTAGACATCGACTGGCAAGGCGCCCAGCAAATCCGTAGTAAGATGCCGCAGGCTCGCAGTATTTTTATACTACCGCCGTCAAAAGAAGAGTTGGACCGCCGTCTTCGCGGACGTGGTCAGGATAGCGAAGAAGTTATTGCGAAACGTATGGCCCAGGCCGTTGCAGAAATGAGCCATTACGCTGAATATGATTACCTGATTGTGAATGATGATTTTGATACCGCTCTTGGCGATCTTAAGACTATTATTCGCGCCGAACGACTGCGTATGAGCCGCCAGAAGCAGCGACATGACGCTTTAATCACCAAACTATTGGCAGACTGAACCCACATTCAGTATCATGCCCAGTCATTTCTTCATCTGTGGAGCACTATAAGTATGGCACGCGTAACTGTTCAGGACGCTGTAGAGAAAATTGGTAACCGTTTTGACCTGGTACTGGTCGCCGCGCGTCGCGCTCGTCAGATGCAGTCCGGCGGCAAAGATCCACTGGTACCAGAAGAAAACGATAAAACCACCGTTATCGCATTGCGCGAAATCGAAGAAGGTCTGATCACCAATCAGATCCTCGACGTACGTGAGCGCCAGGAGCAGCAAGAGCAGGAAGCCGCAGAACTGCAGGCCGTAACCGCCATTGCTGAAGGCCGTCGTTAATTAAACCTGCGGGTCGCCCTTGTATCTGTTTGAAAGCCTGAATCAGCTGATTCAACACTACCTGCCAGAAGACCAAATCAAACGTCTTCAGCAGGCGTATCTCGTTGCACGTGACGCTCACGAGGGCCAAACACGTTCAAGCGGTGAACCCTATATCACGCACCCGGTAGCGGTGGCCTGTATTCTGGCCGAGATGAAACTCGACTACGAAACGCTAATGGCTGCGCTTCTGCATGACGTGATCGAAGATACCCCCGCCACCTACCAGGATATGGAACAGTTGTTTGGCAAAAGCGTTGCCGAACTGGTGGAAGGGGTCTCTAAGCTTGATAAGCTGAAATTCCGCGACAAGAAAGAGGCGCAAGCCGAAAACTTCCGCAAGATGATCATGGCGATGGTGCAGGATATCCGCGTCATCCTTATCAAACTGGCTGACCGTACCCACAATATGCGCACGCTGGGCTCATTGCGCCCGGATAAACGTCGCCGCATTGCCCGCGAAACGCTCGAAATCTATAGCCCACTGGCGCACCGTTTAGGTATCCATCACATTAAAACTGAGCTTGAAGAGCTGGGTTTTGAAGCGTTATACCCAAACCGTTATCGTGTGATTAAAGAAGTCGTTAAAGCCGCGCGTGGCAACCGTAAAGAGATGATTCAAAAGATCCTCTCTGAAATTGAGGGACGTTTACAGGAAGCGGGAATACCGTGCCGCGTCAGCGGCCGCGAAAAGCACCTGTACTCTATTTACTGCAAAATGGTGCTCAAAGAGCAGCGTTTTCACTCAATCATGGATATCTACGCGTTTCGCGTTATCGTCCATGACTCGGACACTTGCTACCGTGTTCTCGGTCAGATGCACAGCCTTTACAAACCGCGCCCAGGTCGTGTTAAAGATTACATCGCCATTCCAAAAGCGAACGGCTATCAATCTTTGCATACTTCCATGATTGGTCCACACGGCGTGCCGGTTGAAGTGCAAATTCGCACCGAAGACATGGACCAAATGGCGGAAATGGGTGTTGCAGCACACTGGGCTTATAAAGAGCACGGTGAGACCAGCACGACCGCGCAAATCCGCGCGCAGCGCTGGATGCAAAGTTTACTGGAGCTACAACAAAGCGCCGGCAGTTCGTTTGAATTTATTGAGAGCGTTAAATCCGATCTCTTCCCGGATGAGATTTACGTTTTCACACCAGAAGGGCGAATTGTCGAACTGCCCGCAGGCGCTACACCGGTCGACTTCGCTTATGCCGTGCATACCGATATTGGTCATGCCTGCGTTGGTGCACGCGTAGACCGCCAGCCATATCCGCTTTCACAACCGCTCACCAGCGGCCAGACGGTAGAAATCATTACCGCACCGGGTGCACGTCCAAACGCGGCGTGGTTGAATTTTGTCGTGAGCTCCAAGGCACGCGCCAAAATTCGCCAGTTGTTGAAAAACCTCAAGCGTGATGACTCCGTCAGCCTGGGTCGCCGTTTGCTCAACCATGCGTTGGGTGGCAGCCGTAAGCTTGCCGAGATCCCGCCGGAGAATATCCAACGTGAACTTGAGCGCATGAAGCTCGCTGCACTGGACGATCTGCTCGCAGAAATTGGTCTCGGTAATGCCATGAGTGTTGTCGTGGCGAAAAACCTGCAGCAAGGCGACGCCTCCTCTGTGCAGTCAACCACGCAGGGCCACGGTCATTTACCGATCAAAGGCGCAGACGGTGTACTGATTACCTTTGCGAAATGCTGTCGACCGATTCCTGGCGATCCAATCATTGCGCACGTGAGTCCGGGCAAAGGTCTGGTCATCCACCACGAATCCTGCCGTAACATCCGTGGCTATCAGAAAGAGCCTGAGAAGTTTATGGCCGTCGAGTGGGATAAAGAGACCGAGCAGGAGTTCATCACCGAAATTAAGGTGGATATGTTCAACCACCAGGGTGCGCTGGCTAACCTGACGGCAGCAATCAACACGGCTTCTTCCAACATTCAAAGCCTGAACACAGAAGAAAAAGATGGCCGCGTTTACAGCGCCTTTATTCGTCTGACAGCCCGTGACCGTGTGCATCTGGCAAACATCATGCGTAAAATTCGCGTCATGCCAGACGTCATTAAAGTCACCCGTAACCGTAACTAACCTGATGAATTCACAGCGTTATGCTCGTATCTGTGAGATGCTCGCCAGACGTCAGCCCGATCTGACGGTCTGTATGGAGCAGGTCCACAAACCTCATAACGTCTCTGCCATTGTGCGTACCGCTGATGCAGTAGGTGTACATGAAGTTCACGCGGTCTGGCCAGGCAATCGCCTACGTACCATGGCGTCCAGTGCAGCCGGCAGTAACAGTTGGGTGACGGTCAAAACACATCCGACGATTTCAGAGGCTGTTGCGCAGTTGAAAGCGGCCGGAATGCAAATCCTGGCAACCCATCTTTCTGATAAAGCGGTTGATTTTCGCGAGATCGATTACACCCGCCCGACCTGTATTTTAATGGGACAAGAAAAGACCGGGATCACCCAGGAAGCGCTGGATCTCGCCGATCGCGATATTATTATCCCGATGATCGGCATGGTACAGTCCCTGAATGTGTCTGTTGCCTCCGCGTTAATTTTGTATGAGGCACAGCGCCAGCGTCAGAATGCAGGTATGTACGAACGTAAAAACAGCATGCTGCCAGAGGAGGAACAGCAGCGATTGTTGTTTGAAGGCGGATATCCGGTGCTCGCCCGCGTAGCAAAGCAAAAGCAATTGCCTTACCCCCATGTTAACGCGCAGGGCGAAATCGAAGCTGATGCCGAGTGGTGGTCCACAATGCAGTACGCAGGATAATTATGAAGGGCCGCCTGCTGGATGCTATCCCGCTGAATTCACTCACTGGTGTTGGCGCGGCGCAAAGCAGCAAACTCGCTAAAATCGGTCTGCACACCGTGCAAGATCTCCTGCTTCACCTCCCCTTACGTTACGAAGACCGCACTCAGCTTTATGCCATCGGTGATCTCCTTCCCGGAATTTATGCCACGGTTGAAGGTGAAATCCTGAACTGTAACGTCACCTTTGGTGGCCGTCGAATGATGACCTGCCAAATCAGCGATGGCTCCGGCATCCTCACCATGCGTTTTTTCAATTTCAGTGCTGCCATGAAAAACGGTCTTGCTGCGGGGCGACGAGTGCTGGCCTATGGCGAAGCAAAACGGGGCAAATTCGGCGCGGAGATGATCCACCCGGAGTATCGCGTACAAGGCGACCTCAGTATCCCGGAATTACAAGAAACGCTAACGCCCGTTTATCCAACGACTGAAGGAATTAAACAAGCGACGCTGCGCAAACTTACCGATCAAGCACTTGAGCTATTAGATACCTGCGCCATTACTGAACTGCTGCCACCTGAACTGGCGCAAGGAATGATGAGTCTGCCAGACGCGATTCGAACCCTGCATCGCCCCCCGCCCTCTTTACAGCTTGCTGACCTGGAAAGTGGAAAACATCCTGCGCAACGGAGATTAATCCTCGAGGAATTACTGGCACATAACCTGAGCATGTTGGCGCTCCGCGCAGGAGCGCAGCGTTTCCACGCACTACCGCTCGCTGCCCGTGACGATCTTAAACATAAACTTCTGGCATCACTGCCATTCAAACCGACAAATGCGCAGGCGAGAGTCACGGCGGAGATAGAACGTGATGTAGCGTTAGATATTCCCATGATGCGTCTGGTGCAGGGCGATGTTGGTTCCGGTAAAACGCTGGTAGCGGCACTGGCAGCCTTACGTGCAATAGCGCATGGCAAGCAAGTCGCATTAATGGCACCAACGGAACTGCTGGCGGAACAACACGCCAATAACTTCCGAAACTGGTTCGCGCCGCTTGGGATTGAAGTAGGTTGGTTGGCGGGCAAACAAAAGGGTAAAGCGCGACTGGCACAGCAAGACGCCATCGCGAGCGGACAGGTGCAGATGATTGTCGGAACCCATGCCATTTTTCAGGAACAGGTGAAATTTAACAGTCTCGCCCTGGTCATTATCGATGAGCAGCACCGATTCGGCGTGCATCAGCGTCTGGCGCTGTGGGAAAAAGGGCTTCAGCAAGGATTTCATCCGCATCAGTTAATAATGACGGCCACGCCTATTCCGCGCACTTTGGCAATGACAGTCTATGCCGATCTGGATACGTCAACCATTGATGAACTACCACCGGGCCGCACGCCGGTGACTACCGTCGCTATTCCTGACACCAGACGGAGCGAGATTGTCGATCGTGTGCGAAACGCCTGCATCCAGGAAGGTCGTCAGGCCTACTGGGTCTGCACGCTCATTGAAGAATCCGATTTACTGGAAGCTCAGGCTGCGGAAGCAACATGGGAAGAACTTAAGCTGGCTCTCCCTGAACTCAACGTCGGGTTAGTGCATGGCCGTATGAAATCATCGGAAAAACAACAGGTCATGCAGGATTTCAAGCAAGGTGAGCTGCATTTGCTGGTCGCCACTACCGTTATCGAAGTCGGTGTGGATGTGCCGAATGCCAGTCTGATGATCATTGAAAATCCGGAACGTTTAGGGCTTGCTCAGCTTCATCAACTGAGAGGCCGCGTAGGACGTGGTGCGGTGGCGTCACATTGTGTGCTGTTGTTCAAATCACCGCTGTCCAAAACGGCGCAGTTGCGATTGCAAGTACTGCGCGACAGCAATGACGGTTTTGTCATTGCGGAGAAAGATCTTGAGATCCGCGGTCCAGGCGAGTTATTAGGAACGCGTCAGACGGGGAATGCGGAATTTAAGGTCGCAGACCTGATACGGGATCAGGCAATGATCCCGGAAGTGCAAAGACTTGCACGCCACATCCATGAGCGTTACCCCGACCAAGCGGCAGCGTTGATTGAGCGCTGGATGCCCGAAACCGAACGCTACTCCAATGCTTGATTGATAATTCAGGCATATTATTGACTAATATATAATTCCCGCGCATTGATTTATAAATAAACAATACATTCTTAAATCAAATAATATCAATTTATCTAACCACCGAACGTTTTAAGTGTAAATTTAGAACTCTCTACGCTATCCATCTCCCTATCCTGGCATTATATTTATAAGAGTAATTACTGTTACTCATTTTTGGGGTTGGGCAATTCAATGGAGATGAAGAATGAATCTTAAAATCACATTACTTACTGCAATTTGTCTTTCGACTTGTGCCTCCGTCTATGCACAAGAAGCACCAAACGATGTTTCAGCAACTCTACAGGTGGCGGGAACAGTAAATGATACTGAATCAACTTGCGATCTCTCACTGAGTGCTTCAAGTATTACTATCAAAGATGTAAAAGTGAGTGAATTACCTGTTCAGGGAAGTGATGCAGAACCGTTAAAACTCGATTCTATTGGTATCCATCTGAACGGAGAAAAATGCAACAAAACAAACTTAAAATTTATTGCTTCTACCGATCCAACTGCTCACGATACGCTGCTAAATAGCTCTAATAATACTACATCAGCTAAAGGTGTTGGAATTGGCGTCTATGATGCACGTGGGTCCGCAATAGATCTTACCAAAACGATTTCTTCTGAATGGTGGATAGATTTCTCAAATGTTTATCCGATTTATTTCCGTACGGTCAAACTTGCGGGTGCAACGCCTTCCAGAGGCGATGTTCAGGCGTCATTAACAGTTCAGTTAGAAAACCTCTAATCTCTTCGTAAAACTAATTTTTAAGAACACCGAGTTTAAAATGAAACAAACACTTCTCGTATCACTGCTTGCAACTTTTTTATGGTCAACAGTATCTCATGCATCATTAACGCTTAATGTAGATCGCCTTGTCTATAAAGAAAGTGAAGGAGATGCCTCTCTTACGGTTCACAGTACCGAGGAGCGCGCTTATCTAATTCAATCATGGCTGGATGCGGGTGACAGTACGGTCAAAAAGGATTTACCTTTTGTTGTTACGCCTCCATTATTTCGCCTGGCTCCGCACAGTGATAACGTTATTCGTATTATGTATTTAGGTAATGGCCTTCCTAAAGATCGCGAAAGTCTTTACTGGTTAGATGTCAAAGGAGTGCCTGGTCTTAATGATGAGGAATCAAAGGCTGAAAGCCGTATGGTGCTAGCAATTAACAATCGGATTAAATTCTTCTTCCGCCCATCTGCAGTAAAAGGAGATCCAGGTGTAGCAATGAAAGATCTCCATTGGACGCATACGGGAAATACTATTACAGCTAAAAATGATTCACCGTTTTATCTTGTATTAAATAATATCGCTTGTGACAAAGAAAACATCCCAGTTTCTGTTGTTGATAACAATACTGTTATTCCACCATTTGGTAGCAAGTCTTTTAAGTTGAAACATGAACCTGCTGGCGGTTCTAACGTTGAATGGAATGCACTTAACGATTTCGGTATTGCATCTAATACCTTTACGCAGCGTTTTTAATTAACTAGATGGATGTATGCGCTGTTTTAAATTTACCTGGTTAATGCCTTTTGCCGTTTCAGCAGTGTGTTCTCACTCATCCTGGGCGGGTGAACATTTTGACCCTGGATTATTACAATCAGTTAATGGAAGTTCGGTAATTAATGACACCGCACTTCTCAGTCAGGGATTCCAGCCTCCGGGAACCTATTCTGTACATATTGATGTTAACGGTAAAAGCGTATTGGTAAGTAGTGTTCGGTTTGAGGCAAACAACGATAAACAACTGGTTGCTTGCCTCTCATTTGAGGTCTACAAAAAACTGGGGGTCGATATGAGTAAGCTCAAATCGGGAGCAGAGGATAATGCGCTGAAAGGAGGCTGTGTCTCTATTGAAGAGCAAATTCCAGGTGCAAAAACTAACTTCGATTTTTCAAAGCTAAAACTCGAGATCGCACTTCCTCAGACCGTATTGAGAGATGAGTCATTACAAGGCGTGCCTCAGGAAGAATGGGACGATGGGATCCCTGCATTACTGACTATGTATCAACTCTCAGGTCAGCAATACATTAAGCACGATGATACGACATCTGATTCGCTCTACGCCAACCTGACAAACGGCATCAATATTGGGCGTTGGCGTTACCGCAATAATTCTACCGTCAGTAAGGAAGAAGGCTGGAAAAACATTAGCAACTATGTTGAGACAGCGGTTCGCGCTTTGAAAGGTGAGCTCACGCTGGGTGACGCCAGCACGCCGGGAGATATTTTCGATGGCTTGCTCATCCGAGGTGTTCAACTAAGTTCAGATGATGATATGACGCCAGACCAGCTCACAGGGTTCGCTCCAATGATTCGCGGTATTGCGAAGAGCAACGCGCGGGTGACTGTCAGAGAAAATGGAAACATTATTTATCAACGCTCCGTTCCTGCGGGTCCCTTTGTCATTACCGATCTATCCTCTGTTTCAAACGGCGGCAAACTTGACGTAACCATCACAGAGGCTGATGGCTCAGAAACGCACAGTACTGTCGCATATTCCAATGTGCCGCAGCTGCTTCGCACAGGCCAGATGAAATACAGCCTGTCCGCGGGAAAATACCTGTCGGGCTCAAGCGGCGTTGAGAAGAAGCCGGAAGTGTTGCAATCAACCCTCTCTTTGGGGCTTCCGCTCAATACTACCCTCTATGGGGGCAGTCAATTTCATGAAAAATTCCTCGCGTTTAGCCTTGGGCTAGGGTTTGACTTGCACCGCGCCGGTGGCGTGGCCGTTGACATGACGACCAGTAAAGGCCGACATGACAATGTCGATCAAACTCGGGGAGAAATGGTACGGCTCACTTACCGTAATAGCATCCACGAAACTGATACACAAATTCAGATGGATAGTCGCTTTTATGAACATGACTATCAATCGTTTAGCGACTGGGCAAATAGCAACGACGAGTATCAAGACACGCGCAAACGTCGTGAATATAACCTGACAATTAACCAGTCTTTAACTGAAGAACATAGTTTTTATGCGACGGTCAGCCGCTCTGAAAATACTGACAACACCATTTCACGGATGTGACAGTTGGGTTGGAATGGCTCATTTAAAATCGCCAGCTTCTCTCTTGCTTACAGTATGACCCGTGAAGATAGCGCAGCAGAGTGGGATAAACAGCTCGCACTGACCGTTTCGGTTCCCTTTAGTGAGCTTTTCCCGAAATCGCAGCCGATGGTTAGCCTCACAACGATGTCCACACTGAAAAGCGATGTATCCAACCAGCTTGGAGTGACAGGAAAAGTCGGCGATCGTCAGGATCTGAATTGGAATACGCAACTCTCCTACGCTTCACAAAAGGACGAGGAAGACACGAAAAGTGGTTCAGCGGGATTAAGTTATCAGGGCCGTTACGGCGATCTGGATGTGACATGGAATGCTGATAAAAATCAGTCTATTAGCTGGAATGCGTCTGGCAATGTCATTGCACACCGACACGGCATCACTGCGGGACGATATTCGAACGGTAGCATGGCACTTGTCGCCATTCCCGGTGCAGCGGATGTCGCCCTTGAGGGTGGCCAAAATACGTTAACGGATTCTCGAGGATACGCCATTGTCCCGGATCTGCGTAGTTATCACCGAAACGCCTTAAATATCGATACAAGAGCCAGTAAGAACGTCGATTTCGCGAGTACATCTACGCAAGTCACACCGACCAAAGATGCCGTTGTGCTGGCAAACTTCAAAGCTATCATCGGCCGAAAAGCGGTGATGACGATCAAATATAAAGGTGAATACTTACCGTTTGGTACGCGAGCACGAATAGAGGGAAGCGACGACACGTATTATGTGGGCGATCAGGGGCAAGTCTATTTAAATGCCGTACCGGAAGAGGGTGTCATCAATTTCAAATGGGGCGATAAACAGACGTGCTCCACCCCATTCAAAATTGATGTGACTGATAATTCACTACCTATTACGTTACTCTTACTGGATTGTCATTAAATAAAATGAAAAAGTTTCTCTCCATAATATTACTTATTTTACTTCAGAGTATTACGCTGGAAGTCATCGCTGACACCTGTATGCCACAGACACCGGTCAGAGCAAAGAATTTAACAGTTCCATTAGTCGTACAGTTACCGATTCAGACCGCTACTGCGCCAACGGGTACAGTCCTCTTTAAAAAAGAGGCTTCTCTCGCGCAATTAACCGGATCCCACAGTCTGATCGCTAACGACTGTTTGAAGAAATTTAAAAAAATTCTGAGCGGAAGGATGACCACAACACAAAGTGGATCGGGTGTATTTACAACATCTACCGAAGGGCTTGGCCTCCGGGCAACGCTCGTTTTTGATAAGGCGAACCACCCACATAAAGAATGGGTTCTCCCGTTTAACGAGCCCGTTACCGACCTGGCGAGCGATGCCATTACAACTGATGATATAAAATTACGCCTCGAAGCAATCAAAACAGGAATGATTAAAGGCGGTACGGTGAGCGTCCAATTGCCTTCTTTGCTTTCTTTAAATGACAACTCATTGGTGGTTAACCTTGCGATGAAAATTCTGGCGGCGAAATCGCATTGCTCTATTCAAATGCTTACACCACAAATTGACTTGCCAGCAATCGATGCCGCCACTATCGAGAAACAACGCACGTCAAAAGCCTACCCAGCCAATGTTAATTTACTTTGCTTTAACACTCAAAAAGCAAGTATTAATATTGAAGGCAATAACAATGCTAATACGCCTTCTGTATTTAATAACCTGGCAACAGATAACGCCGCATCCGGCGTGGGCATTGAGATGCTCTATGATGGCAGCACTTTAACGCCGGGTAGGTCAATAGATATTGCATTACCAAATCAAAGTAATTATGCGCTACCTATCAGCGTACGTTATGCACGATTAAATGAAAAAATTAAAGAAGGAAATATAAAGGCGCAAATTACGCTACGAATTAACTACCTCTAAAGAAATAAGGAAGCACAATCGTCTTACGATGATTGTTCTTCACCTATTTCAAATACATTACATATAAGGATATTATTATGAATAAGTCTATTTTAGGACTGGCAATTTCTACTATTTTTATGGTTGGCGCAGCTCAGGCTACTGTGAATCCAAACGATGTTTCAGCAACGCTGAATGTTACAGGTTCCGTAACCCATAACGTAACTTGTTCCGTAAATCTCAGTACTCCTTCCGTCGTGCTCACCGCAGACTTAGATAAAATGCCAACTCAAGGGGACGGTAACGTTGACGGCGCAACCATTGTTGATCTGACCCTGAGCGGCGAAGGATGTAGCGATATGGCCAGCGATGGCAAGATCGCCTATTCCTTCACCGGCAATGCCGACTCTGCAGATGGCACCGCTCTGGCAAATACCTTATCAACAGGTGATGCTGCACAAGGTGTTGGCATTGCGCTCTACAATACCGCATCGGGTAATAATAGCTTGATTCGTATTAACCAAGACACTGTGATTGCAGCAGCAGCCCCCTCTAGCAATAAACTCGGCCTCACCCTGGTCAAACTGAAAGACCAGACTGCAAAAGCCGGTGCCGTTCAAGGTGCCGTCACTATTCAGATTGAACGTCTGTAATTGTCATTAATCCTCTCCCCGTTTAACAAAAGGATATGAAATGAAAAAGACACTATTGGGTTTAACTTTTGCATCTCTGTTTATGGCAGGCGCTGTGCAGGCTGAAGACCATTCTGCAACCATTGATATCAGCGGTAATGTTACTGCCGATCAGATGGAATGTACCGTTTTCACGGATTCTTCAACCGTCAATCTGAGCGGCAAAATCGCCGATCTCCCTTCTCAGGGCGGTAACGCGACAAATGACGCCGCTCTTATCAACTATTCAGTGGGTTCAAATGATTCCGCACAATCCTGTTACGGGAAAGTAGCGTTACAGTTCCACGGTATTCCTGATCAAGCTGATGGCACTGTGCTTGAAAATAGCGATACCAGCGCGACTGCAGCTAAAGGTGTGGGTATCGGAATTTATGATTCCAACCTCAACCCATTATTCGTTAACGTCAAAACGTTAGAACCACAAGCAAACGGCCAAATTTATCTTCAGATGGTCAAGCTGAATGGGCAAACGCCTGTTGAAGGCAGCGTACATGGTTCGCTGACCATCGATATCGTGCGTCTGTAATCGCCTCAAAACATGCACCTAATTCGGTGCATGTTTTACCGATCAGCGCGTTTAGAAAAAGCGTTAGAAAGAATGTGTTGTCATTAATGAACGACCACATTCATTTCTCTGCAGAAAGTAAGGATATTGAAAATGAATAAGACTTTATTAAGTTTGGCGTTTGCGTCGCTGTTTATGGTGGGTGCCGCGCAGGCCTCAGACCATTCTGCTGTAGTTGATATTAACGGCTCTCTTACCGGCGATCATTCAGAATGCACCGTGCAGACCGATCTTTCATCCGTCGATCTTAGCGGCGAAATTGTCGATCTTCCTCAACAGGGTGTCTTTATAAATGACATAGCAACAAAACTTAACTATACGGTAGAGTCAACAGGTGAATCCTGTTACGGCCGCGTCGCACTGCAATTTCACGGTGTAGCGGATCCCACCGGGACGGTATTGGCCAACACCGATACTGGTGAAACCGCAGCCAAAGGGGTGGGCATCGAGTTGTTTGACTCTGCACGCAACTTAAACACTCCGCTAAATATTAATAGCCAGATTATTCCGCATTTTCCAGACTCGCTTTATTTGCAATTAGTTAAGCTGGATGGACAAACGCCGGTTGTAGGAACCGTTAACGGCGCGCTGACCATCGACATTGTTCGCCTGTAAACATTCTCACTGCTAGAGAAAATAATTAATCAGCTATTATTTCTGTTAATTAAATCCCTCTAAAATATAAAAGGATTTTTATATGAAAAAGACCTTAATGGCTTTGACATTTATGTCGTTTGCCATGGCTGGCACAGCGCAGGCAGAAGACCATTCTGCGACTGTCAACATACATGCCTCTCTGACAAACAATATCTCACAATGTCAATTTGACACGGCAGAAACGACAGTAAATTTAAAAGGTGACATCGGTGAATTTCCTAATGAAGGAGAAAATGCCAGGACGCCAACTAAAATCGCATACCATATATCCGACACTTGCGATATCAACACGTTTGCGTTGCAACTTCGTGGCCTTCAGGGGAGTAGCGGTGGAACTGTATTATACAATTCAGACGAAAGTGAACTGGGGGCAAAAGGTATTGGCGTCGGAATCTATGGCAGCGATTTATCACCAATGCAGGTTAACAGTGTCATTCCTATCCCGCAGACAATCTCAGGTCGTTATATTAATTTTGAACTGGCTAAATTTAAAGGCCAGCTTCTAAAACCCGGTTACATCAGCAGTGCCCTAACTATCGACATCGTTCACCTTTAATTATCTTTGTCACGTCGAAGAGTGTTTATTGATGTTCTATAGCCACTTCTTCATAGAGAGAGAATACAATGAAGAAATTAGTATTAGCATTAACCCTAAGCGGTATTTTTTTAACGGGTGCCACCAGCGCAATGGCTGACATATCTCATGGCCTGTCGATTATGGGTCGTCTGGAAACAGCCAAAAGCGGTTGCACGGTATTAATGAGCAAATATGTGGTGAGTCTTTCCCACGAAGACAAATCGTTGCCGGTTCAGGGCACAACCATTAACTCCGCTGTGTCTGATGATCAGGTTTACATTCAACTGGGTGGCGAACATTGTGATGCCAATGAAAATTATACCAAAATTGGCCTGAAGTTTATTGGTACGCCTGATAACGCCATGGGGAATTCCCTGGCCAATATCGACACTGGAAGCGATGCGGCCAAAGGTGTTGGCGTGCAACTATCTGATATGGAAAATCAAATTCTCACTCCTAATGTAACGATTGGGCGTTTTTTTGTCTCTAGAAACGGCGACAAAGAGACAACCCATGTCGCCTCTTTCCCTCTGAATTTCGCCCTGGTTCAGTTAAAAGGTCAAACGTCAACACCAGGCAATATTCAGACAAACATGACGGTACAAATTGAGCGGCTGTAAGCCCGGTACATATAAGTTATTAAAGGGATGAAAAATGACTAAACGTTTATTAACAGGCTTCGCGATTTCAGCGCTCCTTGCAGCAATGCCGGCACTGGCGGTACAAACGGACAATACCAGCACCACGATTCAGATAAACGGTGTTGCCACATCCGACTATGAACTGGCTTGTGCGGTAGTTCCGAGCGAAAGCTCAGTGTCATTGCTGGAAATGCCAGATACGCTGATTAAGCAAGGCGCTGATGCAACCTCACCGGTACAGGTCCATTTGTATGTTTATGGCCCTGGCGACAAATGTGATTCACTGGTGGAGGCGGGTAAAATTGCCTTCCGTTTCTCCGGTAAAAACGACAATGCAGACGGCACTGTGCTGGCCAATAGCCTGACCGATGACACTGCGGCTAAAGGCGTTGGGGTTGGTATTTTTGATGCCAATAACAAGCTTGTGAACGTTGGCGGTGGCTCAGTGCCCGCTCAAAAAGACACCGTGATTGGCCTGCAGATGGTCCAGCTAAAGGGTCAAGAAGCGGTAGCAGGTAACATCAATAGTTTTGTGACTATCGACATCGAGCGCCTGTAACATCCAGGCCCATCTCAGGATGGGCCTTTTATTTGTGAACGTTCGCATTCCCAAACTCTCATCAATCCATATCCCCTCAGAGTTGAACAGCAATGTAGCCGAACATATCAACGCACACGCCATGGTATTTATTTCACTAGCAAACGTTTGCTTTTACCAACCGGTCAGATAAAATGCCCGCTTTTCCACCGTGGGATTGCCGCCGATGTCCGCTAACGCCATTGAGTCTCAGGATGCGCAACCGATTGCGCCTATTCAGCATAACAGTGAATTAATCTACCGCCTCGAAGACCGTCCGCCATTGGCGCAGACCCTCTTCGCCGCCTGCCAGCATCTGCTGGCGATGTTTGTCGCGGTGATCACCCCCGCTCTGCTGATTTGTCAGGCGCTGGGTTTACCGGCACAGGACACGCAACACATCATCAGCATGTCTCTTTTTGCCTCTGGCGTGGCATCAATTATCCAGATAAAAGCCTGGGGCCCGGTGGGTTCCGGCCTGCTCTCCATTCAGGGCACCAGCTTTAACTTTGTTGCACCGTTAATCATGGGTGGCACGGCCCTCAAGACCGGTGGTGCAGATGTACCCACCATGATGGCGGCGCTTTTCGGCACGCTGATGCTGGCAAGCTGTACAGAGATGGTGATCTCGCGCGTACTGCATCTGGCGCGTCGTGTTATCACTCCGCTGGTTTCTGGCGTGGTCGTCATGATTATCGGGCTGTCATTAATTCAGGTGGGCCTGACGTCCATCGGTGGCGGTTACGCAGCCATGAGCGACAATACCTTCGGCGCCCCTAAGAATTTGCTTTTAGCGGGCGTCGTGCTGGCCATCATTATTCTGCTCAACCGTCAGCGTAACCCGTATCTACGCGTGGCTTCCCTGGTGATCGCCATGGCCGCCGGGTATCTGATGGCGTGGACGCTGGGCATGTTGCCGGAAAACACCGCCCCCACCAGCAGCCCGATGATTATGGTGCCAACGCCGCTGTACTACGGTTTGGGCATCGACTGGAACCTGCTGCTTCCGCTGATGCTGGTCTTTATGATCACGTCTCTGGAAACCATCGGTGATATCACCGCAACGTCAGACGTTTCAGAACAGCCGGTTTCTGGCCCGATCTATATGAAGCGCCTGAAAGGCGGCGTACTGGCGAACGGCCTGAATTCATTCGTCTCTGCGGTGTTCAATACCTTCCCGAACTCCTGCTTCGGCCAGAACAACGGTGTGATCCAGCTAACCGGCGTGGCCAGCCGCTATGTGGGCTTTGTTGTTGCGCTGATGCTGATCGTGCTCGGCCTGTTCCCGGCGGTGAGTGGCTTTGTGCAGCACATTCCGGAACCGGTTCTGGGTGGTGCAACGCTGGTGATGTTCGGTACCATCGCGGCATCGGGCGTGCGCATCGTGTCGCGCGAGCCGCTGAACCGCCGCGCAATCATGATTATCGCGCTGTCCCTGGCCGTCGGCCTGGGCGTGTCTCAGCAGCCGCTGATTTTGCAGTTCGCACCAGACTGGGTGAAAAACCTGCTCTCCTCCGGCATCGCGGCGGGCGGTATCACAGCCATTGTATTGAACCTCGTTTTCCCGCCCGAAAAGAACTGATCGACAACACGGCAGGCAGGAATCGCCTGCCGTGAAATCTAAATACACCATTCCCGCCTTGAGGATTGCGCATAAATCGTGCATAACTCCTCTATGTGCGTTTGACGGGATGGAAGACCATGAAATTTATTGGAAAGCTGCTCATCTGGATCCTGATTGCGGTACTGATCGTAATTCTGGCCCTCTATATTCTGGTACAAACCCGCTGGGGCGCGGCTCAGGTGAGCAGCTGGGTCACGGTGAATACCGATTACGAGCTTAATTTCGACCTGATGGATCACCGCTTTTCATCGCCTTCACATATCCTTCTCGAAAACGTCACCTTTGGTCGTGATGGCAAACCCGCGACATTGGTCGCAAAAACCGTCGATATTGGCCTGAGCAGCCGTCAAATCACCGATCCGTTGCACATGGACACCATCACGTTACGCGATGGCACCCTAAATCTCTCGCCACAAACCGCGCCGCTCCCCTTCCAGGCCGACCGTCTGCAATTGAATAATATGGCGTTTAACAGCCCCAATACCGAATGGGATCTGAGCGCGCAAAAAGTCACCGGTGGCGTCAGCCCATGGCAGCCAGAAGCGGGGAACGTGCTGGGTAAAAAAGCGCATATTCAGATGAGCGCCGGATCGCTCACGCTCAACGGCGTCCCCGCCAGCAACGTGCTCATTCAGGGCGAACTCAACGGTAAAGAAGTGGTTCTGAGCACCATTGGCGCGGATATGGCGCGCGGATCGCTCACCGGTACCGCACGGCGCAACGCTGATGGCGGTTGGGTCATCGACACTCTGCGGCTCAACGATATTCGCCTGCAAAGCGACAAATCGCTTCTGGATCTCTTTGCACCGATCACCACGCTGCCGTCGTTACAGGTGGGTCGTCTCGACATCACCGATGCGCGTCTGCAAGGCCCGGACTGGGCGGTCACCGATCTCGATTTAAGTCTGCGTAATCTGACGCTGAGCAAAGGCGACTGGCAGACGCAGGAAGGACGTTTATCGATGAACGCCAGCGAATTCATTTACGGTTCGCTGCATCTTTTCGACCCGATTCTGAATGCGGAATTCGCCCCGCAGGGGATCGCGTTGCGTCAGTTCACTTCCCGCTGGGAAGGCGGCATGGTCCGCACGTCTGGCAACTGGCTGCGGAACGGTAAAGCGTTGGTGCTGGACGATGTCGCCGTTGCCGGGCTGGAATACACCCTGCCACAGAACTGGAAAACGTTGTGGATGGATCCGCTCCCGGAATGGCTCAACGCAGTGACCCTGAAAAAATTCGGCCTGAGCCGAAATCTGGTGATTGATATCGACCCCGCGTTCCCATGGCAAATCACCTCGCTCGACGGCTACGGTGCAAATTTACGTCTGGCGAAAGATCGCCAGTGGGGCGTGTGGGGCGGCAACGCCACGTTGAATGGTGCAGCGGCGACGTTTAACCGCGTGGATGTGCGTCGCCCGTCGCTGGCACTCGCAGCCGACGCCTCAGCGGTGAACATTACGGAGTTGAGTGCATTCACCGAGAAAGGGATTCTGGAAGCGACAGCGGCGGTCTCACAGTTGCCGCAACGCCAGACCACTGTCAGCCTGAACGGGCGCGGCGTCCCGTTTAAGATTTTGCAACAGTGGGGCTGGCCTGAGTTACCGATTACGGGTGACGGCAACGTGCAACTCACCGCCAGCGGCAGCATCCAGGCGAAAGCGCCGCTAAAACCCACGGTGAACGGTAAGCTGAGTGCGGTGAATATGGATAAACAGAAAGTGGAACAGACGATGACGCGGGGCCAGGTGAGTACGACGTCGCAGCCGACTGTTACACCCTCACCCCAGCCCTCTCCCTAAGGGAGAGGGAGAAAACCGGAGCCCGCCGTCGCACTTGTTTCAGCGGAAACCGCACCAGACGATTCTCTCACCCTGACAGGCATCGGAGGAAAAGCAGCACCAGACGATTCCCTCACCCTGACTGGGATCGGGGGGAAAGCAGCACTAAACTATTCTCTCACCCTGACTGGGATCGGAGGAAAAGTAGCACCGAACGATTCCCTCACCCTGACAGAGATCGGGGGAAAAGCAGCGCCAAACGATTCTCTCACCCTGACTGGGATCGGGGGAAAAGCAGCACCAGACGATTCCCTCTCCCTGACTGGGATCGGGGGAAACTCGAACCCAATTACGGTGTTTCTGTGCATCAATCCGCACCGAACTATTCCCTCTCCCTGAGGGTTAGGGAGAGGGTTAGGGTAATGAGAAAACGCAGCACTACAGCGTAACAACCACCTCATTACCCTGGGCGCTCACCACCACGCCCCACTCGCTTCCAGTCTGAGAACCGCCCGTCACGCCGCTGATCCGCTGCACGTTACGCAGACAAATCGACCAGTTCAGCGCCTTGCCTGTAGCGCTAAACGTCACTTTGTCACCAATACGAGATGCCACCAGCGTAAACACTACCGAGCCGTCCGCCGCAGGTACTTCGCTTCTCGCCGTACACCCGTCCGCCAGACTAAACAGCTGGAATTGTGTCCCGTCGCTCCACGCATAATCAGGTTTCTGGCGATTATTGCCGAGCGCCAGCAAGGTATTTTCGCGCACATAGACAGGCAGGCTGTGGAAGTCGTGCTGCTGCGTATGCCAGCGGCTGCCCTGCACTTCGTCGTTATGCCACAGATGTGTCCAGCGGCCTTCCGGCAGATAAAACTGTACATCGCCCGCTGAAGTAAAGACCGGCGCAACCGCGATGGAATCACCCAGCATGTACTGGCGATCGAGATAATCGCACGCCGGATCGTCCGGGAATTCCAGCATCATCGCGCGCAGCATCGGCGTACCACACTCGCGGGCCAGCGCCGCCTGGCGGTACAGGTACGGCATCATCCGACATTTCAGCTGCGTGAAATGGCGCACCACATCACACGACTCGTCATCGTACGCCCACGGCACACGATAGGATTTACTCCCGTGCAGGCGGCTGTGACTCGACAACAGCCCGAACGCACACCAGCGCTTATAGACATCCGCCGGTGCCGTGTTTTCAAACCCGCCAATATCATGACTCCAGAAGCCAAAGCCCGACAGACCAATCGACAGCCCACCGCGCAGGCTTTCCGCCATCGATTCATAGTTGGCGTAGCAGTCGCCGCCCCAGTGCACCGGGAATTTCTGCGCCCCCACAGACGCGGAACGCGCAAACAGGACCGCCTCTTCTTCGCCTACGGTCTCTTTCAGCACGTTCCACACCAGCTCGTTATAGATATAGGCGTAATGGTTGTGCATTTTCTGCGGATCGGAACCGTCATGCCACAGCACATCGGTCGGGATGCGTTCACCAAAGTCCGTCTTGAAGCAATCGACGCCGATATCCACCAGGCCTTTCAGCTTGTCGGCGTACCATTTACAGGCGTCTGGATTTGTAAAATCGTAAATCGCCAGCCCCGGCTGCCACTTATCCCACTGCCACACCGAGCCATCCGGGCGCGTCAGCAAATAACCCTTTTGTTTCAGTTCCTGGAACACCGGTGATTTCTGGCCGATATACGGGTTAATCCACACGCAGACTTTCAGCCCTTTGTCCTTCAGTCGGCGAATCATCCCTTCGGGATCGGGGAACGTCACCGGGTCCCACTCAAAATCACACCACTGGAACGCCTTCATCCAGAAGCAGTCGAAATGGAACACGTGCAGCGGCAGGTCGCGCTCGGCCATACCGTCGATAAAGCTGTTCACCGTCGCTTCGTCATAATTCGTCGTAAACGACGTGGTGAGCCACAGGCCAAACGACCAGGCCGGCGGCAACGCGGGACGGCCAGTAAACTGCGTATAGCGATCCAGCACCGCTTTCGGCGTCGGCCCGTCGATCACGAAATATTCCAGATATTCGCCCTCAACGCTGAACTGCACTTTTGAGACTTTTTCGGAACCCACTTCAAATGACACGTTCTCCGGATGATTCACCAGCACGCCGTAGCCGCGATTGGTGAGATAGAACGGGATATTTTTATACGACTGTTCAGTGCTGGTGCCACCGTCGCGGTTCCAGGTTTCGACGGTCTGGCCGTTACGCACCAGCGCCGTGAAACGCTCTCCCAAGCCGTACACCGCTTCGCCCACGCCCAAATCCAGACGCTCAAACACATAATTGCGGTCGGTGTTGCCGTCCTGCACATAACCGTTATTTTTGAGCTGACTGCCGGTGATCCGCTGCCCGTCACGCAGGAAATCCAGCGCCCAGGATTCGCCTTTGGTCACCCGCGCGCTGATGCTTCCGCTTTTCAGCTCGGCAAATTCTGCGTTGTTCTCGATCTGCACGTTTACGTCTTTCAGAACATTGAGCGGATAATGCGGGCCGTTATCCAGCGCGCCCTGGAAATGCTCGATGCGCACACCGACGATCCCTTCCTGCGGAGCAAACAGGCGCACCGTAAACATCAATGTATCGAGCTGCCAGGTGCGCTCGCGCACGTCACGCGGCGCCACGTACACCACCAGGTCTTTGCCCTGCTGCTCCACGTCAAACACCTGTACAGGATACGTCACGTTCAGACCCGGCTGAATGAGCCAGTTTCCGTCACTGATTTTCATCTTTTCTCCTCCTGGAGCCTATCCGAGTAGGCGTACTGTTGCGGCCAGTTTGGGCTCGGACAGCGCGGAACAACCGGCGCGTACACGCAGTACGTGAGGATTGTGAACACTGCCCGGGGCCAAAGTGGCAAATGACATAGCCTAATGGGACAGGCTCTTAGTTCTGCAATTCTTTGCTGACCGGCACGCTGTCAAATTCCTGCTGGTTGCGCCGCGCGCCTTGCGCCAGCTCGCCCATGATTTTGGTCAGGAAGGGGGTTTTCAGGGTGTAATAGCGTTTGGCGACAATCGCGCTCAGCACGTAGCACAGCGCTGGCGCCAGCGTGAACAGGCCGATGATGATGTTGAGGGTGGCGCCGTTTTGCGTTTTGGCTGCGGCATCATAACCGCCTCCTGCAAGCATCCAGCCGATCAATGCGCCACCCAGCGCCAGTCCCAGCTTCAGCACGAACAGCGTCCCGGCAAAGCTGATGCCGGTGAGGCGTTTACCGTTGGTCCACTCGCCGTAATCGACGGTGTCGGACATCATCACCCACTGAATTGGCGTCACCAGTTGATGCAGCACGCCAATCACGAAGATAAAGCTGAACATCATTACCGTGGCGTGCATCGGCACGAAGAACATCGCCACGCTCGCCACCGCCAGCAGGGCGTTGGTCCACCAGAAGACGCTGACTTTGCATTTCCAGTCGGTGAGCGGCTTAGCCAGCGCGGAGCCGATGAGGTTGCCGACGCAATAGGTGGTGAGGAACGCGACGAAGATTTCCGGCGAGCCGATAATCCAGGTGCAGTAATACATCATCGCCCCACCGCGCACGCACACCGCGAGAATGTTGAGAATGGTGAGCACGCCCACGATACGCCACTGGTCGTTTTGCCAGATATCACGCAGGTCTTCGCGCATAGATGTGGTGCTCGGCGGCACCTGGATACGCTCTTTGGTGGTAAAGAAGCAGAACGCCAGCATCAGGAAGGCCACCACCGACAGCACGGCGATCCCGCCCTGGAAGCCCAGAGCCTTATCGTCGCCGCCAATCAGATTCACCAGCGGCATCATCAGCACCGTTGAGAGCATGCCGCCCGCGGTCGCCAGCACAAAGCGCCACGACTGCAGGGAGATACGCTGCGTCGGATCGTTAGTAATGACGCCGCCAAGCGCGCAATAAGGGATGTTGACCACGGTATAAAGCAGCGTCAGCAGCGTGTAGGTGACGGCGGCGTAGATCATTTTGCCATTCAGGCTGAGATCGGGCGTGGTGTAAGCCAGCACGCAAACCAGGCCAAACGGGATCGCGCCAAACAAAATCCACGGACGGAATTTGCCCCAGCGGCTGCGGGTACGGTCGGCCAGCAGGCCCATACAGGGGTCCGAAATCGCATCCAGCGCACGCGCCAGCAGGAACATGGTGCCGACAAACCCGGCAGGGATACCGAAAATATCGGTATAGAAAAACATCATATACAACATGACGTTATCAAAAATAATATGGCTGGCGGCATCTCCCATGCCGTAGCCAATCTTTTCCTTAACAGACAAGACTTCGCTCTTCATTGTTTTAATCCTTTGACGCTGTAGGGGCGCTGAGACCGGTTACAGACGTTGTAAACTATCCCTGATAGAGCAGGTATTCTGTTTTCTGGTTAATAACTTACGATTCTTCTTTTTTGTGATCGCGTTAAAACTCGCCGCACGCAAAGATAACCTGAGGATTTTCTTAATATTTAAGGTAAACGAATTAATGCAGATCAAAAGAGACGTGAAAAAGATGTGCGAAAGGATGGGGTAAACGATTGAAAGTAGCTATACTGCGCTCCGCCTCCATGTAGCAATCGAGGCGCGGAAGATCGTCATCTCCGGTGAGGTGGCTGGATTTCAAATCCAGTTGGGGACGCCAGCGTTCCCGGGCAGGTTCGACTCCTGTGATCTTCCGCCAATTGTTCTCATTTTTGTATCTTTTCTCTAGACAATTATATTTATGCTCATATCATAAAATTGCTTGCAATTTAATTTTAGGATTGAACATGGAAAGTCAAATAAGTATAAAAATCGACTATAACTCTGAAAGAAAAAACCCAGAAGATATTTTTTCGGCAATGGCATTATATATATCAGCTCAGAAAAAATATGGAAATTTACTGGCCGATAGTTTGGACTTTGATGTTAAATACGAATTAGTTCTATCAGATATTGAAAAAGGTTCAATTAAATCGATTTTGAACTCAGTTGCAAATGGACTAGGGCAGTTCATTAATAACCAGTCAATGAGTTTGATTAACGATCTTATCTGTATCGATGAGCTTGACTCAACAGAAAAAATTGAAAGCCTAATAGAACGTCAAGAATCAAAAATAAAAGAAGAGTGTAATAAGATATCGCCTCACTTAGACAAAGTTAAATTCGCTGAAATTATTTCGGATATATCATCGGCTAACCAATTACTAGAAAAGGGAGAGGAGGTTGTAATAAGCCACAAAACTAGTGAATACGATAATATATACTATCTTAACACTAAAATGAGAGTTTCAGTAGCACCAGAAGAAATGCTAATAAAGGGTGAGCATATAATAAATACAACAAAAGATTATTTGGATATTATTAAACCAGTTAACTTTGGAGATTCCCAGTGGCTCGTTCGAAGTCGCACAACTGGAAAGCAATACCTTGCATTCATGGAGGATAAACCTTGGCTGAATCGCTACCAAACTGGGAAACTTCCTGTAATAACAGCAAAATATTGCATGATCGCAATTGTAAAACTTGATGTATTCAAAACCAAAAGAAAAACAGAAATTAAAAGAGCAGAGATCTTAAAAGTAGTGAGTATAGTATCAAGTGATGAGGTACAGAATGATTTACTCTAAGCATTTGAAAAGCCTTTTAGCTGCATATGCATTTGTCTTTGTTCCATTTTCACTTATGATTATAGTAAAAGCATCAGAAAATAATTGGCAAGAAATAATTTTAGCTAGTGACTGGTCGATTGCGAGCTTTATTATATTTGGGCAGTCTTTGACATTTTTATCTTCAGCATTAATTTCAACCTCTAAAAATAAAAAAAGAGAGGGTTGGGAATGGTATATTGCAAAGGTTTTCTTGACTGGAATAGGCCCCAGCCTTGTTTTTTATACGTTACTTTTAGTTAAACCATCTCTTATGATTGGCATTGGACAAATAATGTTATTTATTTACGCATCGTATAGGTTCTTCGTCGATGGATTGGCAGCTAAAAAACTTGAACAAGACAGTTCACGATGAATTTCCACTAACTAACTTTTTTCAATCTCTCTAAACACGCTTCTTTCACCCACTTACTAAAATTCCCTTTACCCGCTGCTTTCTCAATCTGCTCCAAAAGCTCATCCTCGAACCGGATGTTCTTCATCGTACTTTTGTTGCGGTCAAAATTTGGTTTCTTTTTCTCTTGCATGGTAGGTACCACTTCGGTTAATTTATCTACATGTGGTACCTACCACACGGATTATGAATTCTAGCAACGCCCAGCAGTGTTGGAGCGCTAAAGGGCGTCTAACCTCACCAACTATCAAGGAGTTGATTATGGCTGATTCGCATTCTACCCCAGACGCCGCAGAAACCGGAACTGAGCGCACGATAATTGTGGGATATCGCCCGTAAGCTCTCGATAAATCCACGCCGAATATCATGCTTTCCGGCAAATGGCTGCGCGCCGCAGGATTTGAAACCGGGCAACAGCTGACAGTAAAAGTCATGAACGGGTGCATCGTTCTGCTGGCTTACAACGAGCAGGAACAGCGGTTGCTGGGTGAATTAAAACAGGCGCAGGCGAAATTGAAAGGGATTGAGGGGGCGCTGTTACAGAAGCATTAATCTCACCGATTGAAATAGCTCTGAAGCCTGCTCGCAATATCACCCTTCCCTTATCAGGTTGGTTGCCAATCTTTGTCATACTTTTTCATCTGAGATGCGATGGCCGTCAAAGGCAGCCATTGCAATTATAAACCACAGCTTATATGCTTCTAATTATAAGCTACAGCTTATCATGGACGAACGCATGTGGACGGTACTTCTGGGACACGTATTTGAGCAATGGCTATATGAGCAAGATGAAGGGTTACAGGAAAAGGTATTTGTGGACCTGCTCAATCTGCAAAACTACGGACCACATCTCACCCGCCCTTGGGTCGATACAGTAAAAGGCTCCCGGTATAAGAATATGAAGGAGTTACGTATTCAATATTCAGGCCGTCCGATTCGCGCCTTCTTTGCGTTCGATCCCATCCGCCAGGCGATTGTGCTTTGTGCTGGCGATAAGCGTGGCGACAAAATGTTTTATGAACGACTGATCCGCATCGCAGATGAGGAATTTTCGATTCACCTGGCAACCTGGGGGCAACAAAATGAAAACCTTAAATGAAGTGATTGCTTCTCGCTCACCCGACAGCCAAAAACGAATCAAAGAAATGGCTGACGAGATGATTCTGGAAACTGGCTTACAGATGATGCGCGAAGAATTGAAACTATCGCAGAAGGCTGTCGCAGAATTAATGGGAATCAGCCAACCCGCAGTCACACAGCTTGAACAACGCGGTAATGAACTAAAAATCGCCACGCTAAAACGCTACATCGAAGCGATGGGTGGAAAACTGAGCCTGGATGTTGAGCTTCCGACAGGAAAACGCGTAGCCTTTCATATTTAGATTTTTTCCTGCATCAACGTCGCAAGTTTCCCCTTCCCCTCTCCCGCCGGGAGAGGGAATAAAACGCTCAAACCCGCACCTCCAGCACCGCATACACTCCGTCTTTCGGCACCACCAAGGTGACGTTTTCCGGCGGCACACCTGCCGCGATATGAATGTCCTGCAACTGCTGTAGCGAGCGCGGGAAGATGGGTGCCCAGCCGATGCAGCGGAGGATAAAATCAATCTGCGGGCTGGTCGTGAGCATATTCGACACAATCACCGCCCCACCGGGTTTGACCAGCCGCAGAGCGCGCTGCAGGAAAATCACCGCGTCGGCATCGTTGAAATATTCGAAAATCCCCAGCGCATCCACCAGTTCGGCCTGATGCTCGCCCAGCTCGAGCAGCAGATCGTCGTTGCGGATAAATTGATGAAGCAGATGGCGATTCAGCAGCGTCAGCTGCTCACCCACGTTTAACCCCTCCTGCGCCGCCATTGTCTCGGCCCACCGCAAGGCCACAGGGTCGTTATCCACGAGCGTGAGATGTACTTTTTGCCCATCCAGTTTTGCGGTGCGAAGCGCCTCCAGCACCGGGATAGCCGCGCCGCTCGCCAGGCTTATCCAGTCGCTTTCGATATCGTTTTGGATGTATTTTTCGACCAGTGCAGCCAGTACCTGCGCGCGCGCGCGTACGCCGATGGCATCATTGGCGTGAATAAACCACTGGCGGCTTTCGCTGTCCATTTTGGTGCCTTCCGGCAGCCGTTCTTCCAGCGGATTTTGCACCACAAACAGCGCTAACGCCTTGGGGACAAGTCGTGCGCGCCAGGCCGCCATCGCCGGACGCGTGCGATACGCCTGTTCAGACCAGGCATGCCGCGGAGTCAGCATTGGTAACCCATTCTCGCCCTCCTCAAGCAGCGGCGGCAAGAGCTCGGGGTTAGCCTTCATGGCCTGATTGAGCGCGTTGATCTCTCTGACAACGTCGTCTCTCATCGGCCATTGATCGCTAATATCGGGAAATGACGCGCTAAAAATCGTCATGTTTTTCGGCGCGTCACCGCGAAAAGGTTGCCAGTTCATCTCGTTATCTCCCGTTCGACCCTAAACGGAAGTCTATCTACGCGCCGCGCCATTGCCCTACGAAAAAAGCACGAAATGACGCCGCGCGTTATGCTACTGCTTCACCCACACCAGTTGGTCGACGCGGAACCCCAGGCCGCGAGCGATGCTCACGTAATCCTGCTTCACAGCGTCCGGAATGGTCGGCGTGCGCGACAAAATCCACAGATAGTCGCGGTTTGGCCCACTTACCAGCGCATATTGGTACTCATCATCCAGCGCGATCACGTTATAGCCGCCGTAAAACGGCCCGAAGAACGAGACTTTCAGCGCGGCGGTGGTCGGCTCACCGGTGAAGTACGCTTTACCTTCGCTCTCGTTCCATTTGTTTTTCACCGGATCGTAGCCCCGGTTGAGCACGCTTATTCCACCATCGCTGCGCTTACCGTACGTGGCAGTGACCTGCTCAAGCCCGCGCTCAAAGCGGTTTTCCAGACGGGCAACTTCATACCATTTGCCCAGATAGCGCCCGGCATCAAAGTGGGTGATAGGCTTAACGCCTTTCGGTGGCGTCGGGGATTGGCAGGCAACCAGCGTCAAGGCGATCGCAACGCCTGTCAAAACGGGCCATAGCTTCATGTGAACTCCTTTCATATGCTCGTGGGAGATATACCCAAAATAATTCGAGTTGCAGGAAGGCGACGACACAGTGAGTCAAAAACTTGACTGGAGAAAACGAGTAATGCCAACGCCCCTGCAACGTGAAGTATGACGGGTATAAGTGTAGTGCACGCATCAGGCTCTTCATTCAGCCGACGAATATTCGTAGTATATTGAGACTAATCTTCCTGATCGGACGTACCCATGTCTTACTCCATCGGCGAATTCGCCAGACTTTGCGGAATCAACGCCACCACGCTTCGGGCATGGCAGAGCCGCTATGGCCTGCTGAAACCGCTGCGCACCGATGGCGGGCATCGGCTTTACAGCGATGACGATGTGCAACAGGCGCTCAAAATTCTCGACTGGGTGAAAAAAGGCGTGCCCGTCAGTCAGGTCAAACCGCTGCTGGCGCGCCCTGGCGTGCGACGGACCAACAACTGGGTCACATTGCAGGAGTCGATGCTCCAGCGGCTCAGAGAAGGCAAAATCGAATCATTGCGCCAGCTGATTTACGATGCGGGCCGTGAATATCCGCGCCCGGAACTGGTGACGCAAGTCCTGCGGCCGCTGCGCAGTTCTGTCTCGGCCAACACCCCGACCATGATGACGCTGCGGGAAGTGCTGGACGGCATTATTATTTCCTACACCTCGTTTTGTCTGGAAGGCGATCGCAAAGCGCGCGGCGATAATTTCCTGCTGACCGGCTGGCACCTCACCGACCCGTGTGAAATCTGGCTCGAAGCGCTCAAGCGCACCGGCCAGGGCCATCGTATCGATGTGCTTCCGCTTTCGCCTGCGGCACTGGCACCTGAAATGTTTCCCGAACGCCAATGGCTGCTGATCACCAGTGGCAAATTAACCATTGCACGTAAAAAACAAATAGAGAAATGGCGCGAACAGGTTAATTTCCTCGAGGTCGTTACCTTGTAAAAATAACGGGCGTACCAGTTATCACGGAAAGTTGAATATTATTTTTCCCGTAGAGTGCTAAATTTTTCCTGTTATTTTCATCTGACAGGATTTCAACATGAATAAGATTTCTGGCCTTATTGTTCTCTCTTCTCTGGCATTCATTCCGGCGGCGTTTAGCGCCCCGGTCGGCACGTTGAGCGTGCACATTCTTAATCAGCAGACCGGGTTACCCTCACCTGACGTCACCGTAACGCTGGAAAAACAGCAGCAGAACAGCTGGACCACGCTGGCAAGCGCGAAAACCGACCCTGACGGACGCATCAAATCGCTTTATCCGCAGGAGCAGGATATGCAGCCAGGGGTTTACAAAGTGACGTTCAAAACCAGCGAATACTTCCGCAGCCAAAAGCTGGATTCATTCTTCCCGGAAATCCCGGTGCAATTCACCGTCACCCGCACCAATGAAAAGCTGCATATCCCTCTGTTGCTGAGCCAGTACGGCTACTCCACTTACAAAGGAAGCTAAACAACTTGTGGCGTTTAAACTAAAAATAAACGCCACAAAAGCATTGATTATTAAGATAAATTAAATTAAACCTCAATAAAACTTAGACAATAAAACACATTTGTCTAAGTTTTAGCTATACTGTTTTCATCAGCCTATAACAGGTAGCCAGAGGTGACGTCATGAACAATCAACCCGTACTCGGTATCAGCGGATGCCTGACCGGATCGGCCGTGCGCTTTGATGGCGGCCACAAACGGATGGGTTTTGTGATGGACGCCCTGGCAAAAGAGGTAACGTTCAAACCGGTTTGCCCCGAGATGGCGATTGGCCTGCCTGTCCCACGACCTGCTCTGCGCCTGGTGAAAACGCCTGTCGGCGATATTCGCATGCGCTTCACCCATGCTCCCCATGACGATGTGACCGATAAAATGGCGGATTTTGCCGCGCAATATTTACCGTCAATCGCGAATCTGGATGGATTTATCGTCTGCGCCAAATCGCCAAGTTGCGGTATGGAGCGGGTGAGAGTTTATGATGAAGCGGGGAATCGAGGCGCGAAGGAAGAAAGTGGCATATTTACCGCCGCCATGATGGCGCGGTATCCGTGGTTGCCGGTGGAAGAGGACGGACGCTTGCACGATCCGGTGCTGCGGGAGAATTTCATTGCGCGCGTTTTTGCCCTTCACGAGCTGAACGCCGTACGCGCCAGCGGCCTGACCCGCCGTGCGCTTCTGGCCTATCACAGCCGCTACAAGCTGCAGCTGCTGGCACACAATCAAGCCGGATACCGTGAGATTGGGCCGTTCGTTGCCGCCATGCATGAATGGAAAGATCTGGACGCTTTTTTCGAAGCCTATCGGGAAAAGCTGATGGCGATTCTGAAAAAGCCCGCCACCCGGAAAAATCACACCAACGTGCTGATGCATATCCAGGGCTATTTCCGCGAACAGCTCAACACGCGCCAGCGCCTCGAGCTGCGTGAAGTGATCCTGAACTATCGCGCCGGATTGTTACCGATTCTCGCACCGCTGACGCTGCTGAAGCACTATCTGGCCGAGCATCCGGACGATTATCTCCTGACGCAAAACTACTTTAACCCCTATCCCGATGAGCTGGGCCTGCGCCTGGCGATCGCCTGACGATTTCATAACGCGAAGGCCCCTAGCCCGAGAGGTCCGAACACGTAATACCTTTAGACGACATCCTCACTGTCGTCTTTTTTTGGTATCGATAAAAATACTGTTATTATATACAGGTAAAAACAACATCGGATGCCCGTAATGATCAGAACGCTGCACATTGAAAACTACCGTTCCATTCGCCGTATGTCGCTGGAGCTGGAACAGCTCAATATCGTTTTTGGGCCGAACGGCACCGGTAAGTCGAATATTTATAAAGCGATTCACCTGCTGCACAGCGCGGCGCAGGGTCAGTTTTCGCAGGCACTGGCGAATGAAGGCGGCATTTTAAAGGTATTTTGGGCGGGAAAAACGCGCAGCGACCAGCTACGCCGCGTGAATCTGGCGGTGGAAACCGAAACCTACGAATACGAACTTCAGGTGGGATTTGTCGAGAAGCTGCCCTATCCCTCTCAATTCCAGCTCGACCCGGTCATTAAAGAAGAGACCATCTGGCTCAGCGATCACCATCGTCGCCCCTCGTCGCGCCTGATGCAGCGCAAAAACCAGACCGTTTTTCTCAACAACGTTCATCACGAGAAAGTGACCCACAGCGGCACGCTTTACGAGAATGAATCGGTGTTTGGGCAGTTGGGCGAGCCGCATCTTTACCCCGAGGTATCACAGATGCGTGAAGCACTGCGCAACTGGCGTTTTTACCACGAATTTTCCGTCTCTTCCGGCTCGGCGATGCGTGCCCCTCAGGTGGGATTCCGGTCACCCGTCTTAGCCAGCGACGGGGCAAATCTGGCGGCAGCGTTCCAGACGATTGTAGAAATTGGCGACGAACTGCTGCTGATGCGCATCCTCGATCAGGCGTTTCCCGGCTGCGTGTTTTACAGCGACAATTCCGACGGACGTTTTCGGATGATGATGCAGCGTGAAGGGTTAAGCCGGGCGCTGGAACCGGCAGAATTTTCAGACGGTACGCTGCGTTTCTTGTGCCTGGCGGTGGCGCTGTTAAGCCCGCGCCCGCCGGCCTTTATCGCCCTTAACGAGCCGGAAAATAGCCTGCATCCGCAAATGCTGCCCGCGCTGGCGAGCCTGATTGCCGAAGCCAGCCGCTACTCGCAGATCTGGCTCACCAGCCACTCGCCGGAACTGGCGAATTTAATCGAAAAACACTGCGCGTTTTCGCTCTATCAACTGTCGATGGAGGAGGGGGAAACCCGGATCGCACGACAGGCATAACGTGATTCAGTATCAGCGTTTTAACTCAGCGCATCATACCAATAAAGGACCCAAGATACCCAATCCGACTCAACCATAAAAAAGGGCTCGTCATGTAAGTATCCCTGAAATCCGTACCATTCAATTTTAGAGATCTTCCGACATACTGATTATGTCCCGTGAGGAGATCGCCATGCGTAAGATTCGAGTCACCGAACACCAAATTATTGCCGTTCTGAAGTCTGTTGAAGCCGGGCGGACTGTCAAAGATGTCTGCCGTGAGGCCGCCATTTCAGAAACCCGCTATTACAACTGGAAGGCGAAATATGGCGGGATGGAAGCCGCTGATATCAAAAAAATTAAAGATCTTGAGGACGAGAACCGCCGCCTGAAGCAGATGTTTGCCGGTCTGAGTCTGGAATGTCGGGCACTGAAAGATGTCATCGAAAAAAAGCTTTAAAACCAGCGATAAAGCGTGAGCTCGTCAACTATTTTACTGCGTAGTTTGCGATGAGCCTACGCCAGGCATGCAGGACGTTATCGCTGAGCAGGACGGTATTTTGTTAGCAGCCGGATATACGACGTGATGAACCGGTGATCCAGAGCCTGACGGAGGTGGCTGAACGCTATCCTCGCTACGGATTTAAGAGACTATTTCAAGTACTTCGCAGGCAGGAGCACGTCTGGAACCACAAGCGTGTACACCGGATTCACTGTCTGCTAAAACTGAATTTCGTCGTAAGGGCAAGCAACGCCTGCCGGTGCGCAATCCGGTTCCGCTAGCAACACCGGAAGCACTCAACCAAAGCTGGTCGATTGATTTTATGAACGATGCGCTGACATATGGCCGACGTTTTCGGACTTTCAACGTGTGGATGATTTTAAACGTGAGGCTCTGGCCATCGAAATTGACCTTAATATCCCTGCACAGCGTGTCGTGCGAGTGCTGGACAGGATAGTGGCAAACCGTGGGTATCCACTGCAGATGCGAATGGATAACTGGCTGGAACTGATATCACTGGCTCTGGCACAATGGGCTGAGGACCATAGCGTGGTGTTGGAATTTATCAAGCCAGGCAAACCGACGCAAAATGCATTTATCGAACGCTTTAACCGAACGTACCGAACCGAAATACTGGATTTTTATCTGTTCAGAACACTGAATGAAGCACGGGAAATAACGGAACGCTGGCTGAATGGGTACAACAGTGAGCGCCCGCATGTATCCCTGAATAACCTGACGCCAGAAGAATACAGGCTGATGGCTGAAAAGCCGGAAAGCTCAAAAAGTGTGTGGGGATTTTGACGTGATAAGCAGGCCATTATAAAATAGCCTGCCGGGATGGATTCAGTATTTCCAGGTAAAAAGCTTATCGGTCTTGGGAATAAAAAAGCCTCTATGAGAACTAGAGGCCATTTTAAAGATGTATATTACTTATCGTTCCTTTCGGATCAAAGAATCATACTCCCCAAACTCAGGGAAAACATCATAATTCCCTGTCACATCGGCTATTGTTTGACTCTCTTCCAGAGTATAGGGATTAAATTTTTCTTCCCTTACTACAGTTTTACCATCTTCGTCAAAAAGATACGTAGTGCCGTGTGCGACATTTAATATACCGGCTCCCTCTCCAGGATGCTCAGCAAACTCTCGATAAACAGCCATTGATAGAAATAAACGCCCAGATTCTAACAACTGAAACTGATACATTAGATACTCTTTTTGTTGTTCATCTAAAAAACCAACCCCTACCATTTTTTTGTCTTTTATAACTTCGATAAAACAAGTTGGTTCTTTATCTGAATCAATAAGTACTGTATATGGTTTGCCAGAAGAATGTAATATCTTAGCTTGGGCCTCACTCAATAAATTAATTGGTTTTTTTTTCACTCTAAACCATGACTTACAATAGAATATATTCTGCTTCATTGGTAAATTTTCCCATTGATATCTCTGATAGTAACACCAGCCTTATCTGCTGCATCCAGCACAGATTGTGGAATTGGTTTAATCTGTGGTGGGATCTCCAGAATATTTGCTCCCTCTAATTTATTACCACCTAAAGAGCCACTGGAAGGCACCTTCGCAATACTTGCCCCGGCAGGATATTTATTCACAGCTTCCCGGATGTAATTGGTCGCTGTAGCCTCAGTGATATCAGAGAATTGCGTGAACTTCCTTGACACTATTTCACCTGTCGCTGGGTTATACGAATCAACACGATAATAGCCGTTTCCGTTAGGTTTGTTCACATACAATTCATTGTACGGATAGTTTTTAGATTGCTCTGCGTTAAACTTATTACCAGCCTGAACATTCTGCAACCAGCCGGGTTTCGCAGCATTGACTGCGGCAACTTCTGCTTTTACTGCCGCAACCTCGGTAGCATTTTTTCCTACACTGAGGATCCCCGCCCCACCCACTCCTCCTGGCGTTGCAATCTCAGCGGCCATGATACCCGCCTTATTCAGACAAATCATAGCTGCGGATTTACATCCAGCTAGCACAGCCTGAGCAGCAGCAGCCAATTCAGGAGTTGCACCTGCAATGATTATTGCAACTTCTGCTGCTCCGGCTACACCGCCAACAACAGCAGATGTGATTAGATTCCCTTGAGCTACACCCTCAGCAATACCTGCTTTACATGTCGTATCGCAGTCCGGTGTTTTACCAAACCAGAACCCTAGATCAGAGCCAGCAGTTGCACCCATCGCATTATTCTCAGCCGCATTTTTCCCGGCCTGAGCACCCGCCGTTGTGCCACTGGCGTTACCGCTGACGATGTTCCCTGCCAGTCCCGATGCTAGCGTTGCAAGGTTGCTGACCAGTTGCTTATCCGCTTCATCCAGATCGCGGTTATCTTTACCCGGGAACAATTGCGCTTTTATGGCGCGTGCGGCAAGTTCTCCCGTCAATGCTCCCGCAGCACCTGCACCGGCACTCTTACCCTGCAACGAGGCCACCACGCCGCCCAGCAGCGCATGAGCTATCAGCGCGTCATTGTCGCTGAGGCCAGAATGGTGCCCGATGATATTTGCCAGCTCCGGGGCCGATGCCGCTGCCAGTGCGCCCGCAAGGTCGCCACCACCAGCCAGCACGGTAGGGCTCCTGTGGTTGCCTGAATACCGCGCTGAACCGCACCACCCGTGCCATAGAGCGACGACGCATTGTTGTACGCACGTTGTTCCACAGCAGCATCTGTGACCGCTTTTCCTTCAACAGCCAGCTGCTGGCGTGCTTCTTCCAGTGATGCCGGGTCTTTCGCTGCTTTACGCCCGGCCAGCTCGCCCTGCGATCTGGCTACGTCTGCGGCCTGACCCGCGATATCACTGATAAGCCCCACCGCTTTCAGGCGGTTCTGCTCTTTTTCCTTATCGAAGATCGGGCTGATGCTGTCATTGGCATGCGCCGTGTCGCGACTCAGGTCTGCCACGTCCTGTTTCTGGCTGGCCTTATCGCGGATGGTGACAGAGCCGTCAGAGATTGCTGCCTGAGATGTTCCCTCTGCGTGGCCTTTGCTCCCACCGCCTGCCAGCAGGGTACTTGCCGCATTGCTGGCAAACTGCCCGGCGATACAGCCCCCGCTGTTAAACGAGCCACCCGCGTGCTGAGTTTTAAAATCCGCCTCGTTGTGGATATCACTAAAGCCCAGCGTCCCGGTGTCGAGGCTATTTTTATCTGCCGTCGCCGTCGAAGCAATGACCGCACCGTCGAGCTGAGTGTGATTGCCAACGGTGATGTCGAAGCCACCAGCACCGGCAAACAGCCCGGTCTGTTCGGCCACGGAGTCGAAGCGACTCTTCATCTTATCCTGGCTGACGCTGATGTAGCCCGAGCCGGTCATGGAGCCAAACGTGAAGCTGCCTCCTCCCGCCACGCTGGTCTGTTTGCTATCGTATTTATTCGTGTCCTGCTGGCTGCTCATCTGCAGGTCGTGACCGACGTCAGCGATAATTGTATTGCCGTTGACCTGCGCCCCGTCGAGTACCGTGTCATGCCCACTGTTGATGGTGACGGTTTTGCCGCTGTCGATCGTGGTCTCGGTCCAGTCGGTACCGTTGCCTTTGTCCTTGCCGTGCGCAGAGTTAGCGTTGGCAAATACACTGATGCCCCAGCCACCGCTGCCGACGCCAATACCGACCCCAACGCCCCCACCGCTGCTGCTGTTCTTGCTGCTGGTTTGCTGAGTGTTCGCTGCCCCTGCCAGCACAATATCGTTCTGTGCATCCAGGGTGGTGTCGCCGCCCGCTTTCAGTTGGCTGCCCGCGATCACAATATCGCCACTATTCGGGCCTTTGCCTTTCCCGTTCGCGATGATGGAGAGGTTATTGCCCGCATTCAGCGTGCTGCCCGTCACCGCATCGCTTTTCGCATGCTGTTCAGATTTAGACTTCTGCGTGGTCAGCGAGGCACTGACACCAATTGTATTGGTGTTTTCAGGCTGTTCACCCCTGGCGGCGTCCAGCGCGACACCCTGTCCCGCCTGCACGCCGGAGAGCACCGCTTTTGTGGCCTGCAACGCCGCCACGCGACCATCACTTTCCTCTTTCGCGGCCTGCGCCGACTGCACCGCGCTGTTAATCGCGCTCCCTACCGCACCCGAAAGGGCGACTGTCAGGCCGCTGGCTTTTTGTTCAAACGTCTCATCACGCGTGCGTTTATCGTGCCCCGGTTCGATGATGACGCTATCGCCCTTCAGCGCGAGATCTTTGCCCGCCACCAGGTCTGCGCCGCCTACATGGAGCTGATTACCGGCCGCGATATCAACATTGCCGCCCGTTGAGCCCACGGTGCTAAAGCTTTGGCTTTGGGTTGTGCCGCTTTCGCGCAGATCGTGCGTGGATTTACTGCTGCCGATGGTGAAACCAATTCCACCGGTTCCCATCAGGCCGCTTTTTTTCTCCTCTTTGAAGCGCCAGTCGGTGTTGCTGTTGGTCGTCGCCACAATATCGACGTTGTTACCGGCTTTCAGCCCAACCTCATCTTCGACGACAGTCGGGAATGTTTACTGGATAATTAATTTTCTTAAATGTTTTAAGCTAATGTCATTAACATCCATTTTAAGATCATTTCAAATATTTATAGCTAAATCATACTCAGACTGACTAATCGGTACTTCATACTCGCTTAAATGATCGCAAATCGTTTCAAAAGCTAATCCTCTTTCACCATGCCCTACATACCCAACGGCATCCTGAAGCATTTCATTATCTTATCGCCCCTTAAAAAGGTTGCCGAAAAAATATTTTTATCTAAATCAATCGCTTAAATAAAATGATTATTTAATCTTTTTATAACTGCTCGATATCAAGGCCATTATCAGGAAAAGCTGTAACAATTTTGCCCCGACATGCGTTTTTGGCCCGAAGACGCTGCCGCACCATCATCATATCAGCATGAAGACGTGATGCCACGACACACGCCTTAGAAGCGCCTGTAAGTGACTGTTGTCAGTAAAGCCGCGGGATATGCGTTGCCAGGTTTATTCTGTATCGCCCGTGCTTTCACGCTCTGCCGGGTGGGTCGTGGCATGCACCGCCTGTAACGCCCGCACCGATACCTGCGTGTATATCTGCGTGGATTCAACACTGGCATGGCCCAGCATCGACTGTATCCAGCGCAGGTCTGCGCCGTTTTCCAGCATCTGGGTCGCCATCGCGTGGCGGAACAGGTGACAGCTTCCGTGCGCTCCCGGCCCGGAAGCTTTCATGTAGGGGCTAACGGCGTTAGTGACGCCGTTCGGCCCCAGTCCTTCCACACCGTCGAGTGCGATTAACGGCGCCTTACAGTGCGCATTGACCTGCACCTGCGGCCGCACATGGTGGTCAGAATTGATAAACTACGTTGTAGCTGCTACCGAGTTCTTCTTGTAACTTTATTGCTAGCTTCCTGCCATCCTCAATGAAAACACTCTCCATCATTTCATTTTCAAACCCAGACGAGGCCGGATCATCCATATTAAGAGTCAAATCATATCTCGCAGCCCAATCATGCAAGTTATTCTTAAGTTCTAAAGAAATAGGCAAATCATCAGGAGATATGTCACCAAAATCATCTGATTCCATTCCCCATAATGGGTGACATTGATAGTCAGCCATTAGTTTTATTTTTTTCATTTCACCGCACCTCTAAGGTTTGCTCCGACGATAAATCCATTGTTGCCAACCGTTAACGCGATATTATATTTCTTGCCATTATCGTCGTCTCATATATTGGCCGATCAGCTCCGCTACCGCCATGCTATCAGCCAGCACATCACCATATTTCTGCTGTCAAGTCGTAGGATTGATCGCACAGTCTCTGATAAGCTGCTGTTGCTGGGAGGTACTTGTTCCTCATACTTTCTGATAATGCCATCACAGTCACCGCCGCCGACCTTACAGGATTTCATTTCAGCAGACCAGGCACCTATCTGTTTGCTGCTAAGATAGTTATTCTCAACTTGAGATATAACTATTTAAATAAATGCAAATACACCCACAAAATGTAAGCCAGCCTGACCACCCACAGTATTATGTAACGTGGTTTTAAAGCTAAATTCAAAAAAAACTCTCTAAATATAAGTGTTTTTTGACCACTCTGAAAAAGTTATCCCTGAGCAATACCTGCAGTGAATAAATAATAGAATAACAGGTATCATCCATGCTAATTCCTCAGCAAGATTCCCCGCCCCTCCAGATCTAAAAAAATCAGAAAAAGATAAGAAAGCAAATGAAAGAATCATTGTAATAGCGGCCCCGTTAGCCTGCCATCCCGAGCTAAAGAGCATGAAATCAAAGAATAAAAAAAAGTCTCTTCCGAACTTAACACCCCCAATTACCTTATATATAAAATGAACAAAAAAAACACTTGTGATCAACATGAATAATGCAGCAAGCGTCATGAATAAATTTGAATTATTTAAAGTCATGTCGATAAACCTCCTTTGTCCCGCTTCCATTAACGTCTACACCATTAAATTTTGTTCCAGATATACCCCAAGATGGGCCGACTCCAATATACAAGCTAATACCATCTTTACTATTGGTCACACTGAATGTCCCAGCCCCATGCTTGCATTGAATGAATAATCACTAGTTGGTGTTCCAAAAGTACCTTGCAAATATGGGCCAAAATTTAAGCCTACGGAACCCCCAGCTTGCAATCCAACAGTAGTGGAATCTCCACCGTTAGCTGAAAAATGATTGTCATCTATTGTGGTACCGAAAGTCTCACCTTTCACAAGTAAACCGCCATTGACACTCGCTTGCACTGTGGGGTGAACTTTATATTCAGTCCCCCATGACGGCCCTATATGAGAAGCATCTATTGCATCACCAACCTCTTCGGCACTCTTTCCTTGTTGATTCGGACCAAACGCCAGAGAAGTATCCAGCTGTACGCGAGGCGGCACAAGCCCAGACATTGAGTTATTCTCAACAACAACTCTCTCTGACGCGGATTCAGCAGCCAGTGCAGAGTTTTTCCAGCACACTCAGCAGGTTAGAAGTACTTTCCCCACTGTATTTTGATGGAGAGGCACCAGTGCCCCGATACGCGATTTTGCTCCCCGTTTTCCATTTTCCCGGTGCTATTAAAGAGCATACTCCCAAAGGACTACGTACTATTCCTGCCAACCCAGTCTGCACCTGAACGGTAACTGGCTGAGAGAGGCGGGATTCAGCACCGACACGCCGGTTATTGTCAGCGTGGAAGAGGGACGACTGGTGATCGAGCCGGTTATGGGCTGACGGGGAAGAGAAGATCCCGGCGCTAAGGCCGGGATTTAGGTTAGAGATATTTAGCTGGTATAAGAGATAACTGCTCTTCTAAGGACCAACTCTCAGGCTCAGATTTTTTATGGTACCACTTGGCACCATTATCTAACCATTTCGACCGGTACATCTTAATTCCCTGTAAGGTTGAATCTTCATAGCCAAACTCTACTCCACAACAATCACATATATCGTATGTTGGTGATTCACCATCATCACCCCAGGGAGCATCTAACTGTTCGGAACCACATATACGACAAATATATAGCTCATTATTTTTGTGCATTGAAATAGTCCAAATTTGTTGGATAACCATGATCTTTTGGATCCGGTCTAAACATTGTTTTTGGCACGCCGTCAGCATTTTTTACGGCAAAAGTATTAGATGATTGGTTGTAATAAATCGTATCACCGTTTTTACGTGTTGTTGTAAGCGTACCTGCGGGCGGATTATTTACAAAGGTATGAGTGGCTTCCGCATATTGTTTTGCATTTTGATACTCCGGAAATTCTTTCCCATGTTTTGTCCAGTGCCCCTAAGCATTACTCACAGGCTCCGCTTTCTTGGTTTCTGTCCAGATCTGAGTATCTTTAGATTTACCACCTTTCAGCGGGTCTCCATCTCATCTATCACGCCCATCTTCAGCATGGGGTTAATGTCGTAGATACATTGGGTTTCGATTCCTAACTTGAATCATCTGAAGAACATGCACGCCCAAAGCTACACTGAGTGGCTTTATCAATCGCATCAAACAGATCATCCACAGCTGACGCTATTTTGTCATTGGCATTTTTGGTGACCTAATCTCCCGGGCTTACCGGAACCCCGGGAACAGGCACCGGAACCGGAGGCGCAACACCCAGCGTGTTATTCTCAACACCATCGTAAGTGCCTATCCGTTTATCTAATTACTCTTTTCTTAGGTATACCAGCAAACCATTTGTATTATTTATCCTCTGCGGGCCTCAGCTCTGGCTGTATTGCCCGGCTATCTTGCGGGAGGTGTGAAGTACACGCAGGATGCGCACACGAGCGCTTTCTGCGACATACACGATGATGAACGGGAAGTGCGGCACCACCAGTTTACGCTGCTTCTCTAAACGTCCGGCTTTCACTCCGGCAAGCGGGTTTTCCGCAAGAATAGTGACCATACCTGCCAGACGGTCGTCAGCCGCGATAGCCACCATTGCCCCCGCCTCGCGGTTCAGGTACCGGAAGAGGTTTTCTCTGTCATGCTGTGCGCGTTTTTCCCACTCAACCCTGATGCTCACGCTTACCCCGCATGGCCTGTTGTTTCAGCGTGTTCATCCGGCTTTCCATATCATCATTGCTGATGTACTCACCTTCACCTGCATCATGGCGGCTGAACGCCTGGGCTATCTGTGTTTCCAGCCAGCCTTCATGCTCGCTGTTCTGGTAGCGGCGCTCTTCTGCGGCCAGCTCTTCGGCCCGCTGGCGCATCAGTTCCGTCAGGCTCATCTGCTGGCGCTCTGCGGCCTGCATTGCCAGCCGCTTGGTTTCTTCGTCGATACGGAAGTGGATAGTGCTGCTCATCGTCATAACCTCACGTGGTGTCAGTTGTGTTGTCATTATGATGTCACTCTTCCGTATTGTCATCTTTTGCCATGCATCTGTATTTCTCCGACAGACGGGTGAACACGCTCTCTGCACTCAGACTGTCACCGCTATTGATGCCTGCGGCAACGTCATCTGTCAGCACTTCTGCGTCACGCTCTGCCGGGTACGTCGTGGCATGCACCGCCTGTAACGCCCGCACCGATACCTGCGTATAAATCTGCGTGGATTCAACACTGGCATGGCCCAGCATCGCCTGTCTCCAGCGCAGGTCTGCGCTGTTCCCCAGTATCTGCGTCGCCATCGCGTGACGGAACAGGTGGCAGCTTTCGTGCGCAACCAGCCCGGAAGCTTTCATGTAGTGACTGACGGTGTTAGTGATGCCGTTCGGTCCCAGCCCTTCCACGCCATCGAGTGCGATGAACAGTGCTTTACAGTGTGGGTTGACCAGCAACTGCGGCCGCACATGATGCAGATAACGCTGTATCCACCACAGCGCACGTTCACCCACCGGCACCACACGGTCCTGCTTTCCCTTGCCCTGCACGATGGTCAGGGTGCGGCGGTTCGCATCGACGCTGTATACCTCAAGTCCTGCGGCCTCGCTGCGTCGTATGCCCGTGGACCACAGCACTTCCATCAGCGCCCGGTCACGGATACCGCCGGGAGTCGTCAGGTCAGGCAGCGCCAGCACCTGCTCCACTTCATCCACGCTCAGGATGTAACGCGGCAGGCGCTTTTCCAGTCTCGGCAGCTCAAGGTCTGCCGCCGGGTTCGCCAGTAACAGGTTCTGTTGGGTTATCCAGCGGAACCACACCTGTATCGGCTGTACGGCCGTGCGCTGGGTCCGGGTGGTCAGCGGGTCGCCGTTGCGTTTGCGGTACTGGTACAGATGACGCTGGTAGCGTTCCAGCACCGGACGCGTTATCTCTGCCGGATGGTGCAGACCGCGTTCAGCCGCCCACAGGATGAAGCGGTAGCTGTGATGGGTCTGCACCTTAAGCGTGGTTTCTGACCAGTTGCGCTCCCGTCGCCACGCCACGAACCGCAGCAGCAGGTTATACAGGCTTTTCGGGTCGGAGGCAGGACCGACTGCCTGACTGTCTTTCACTGTGACTATTTTTCCTCTGCCATGATATTGCAGATGCAGTTTTAATGTACTGTTACGCATGACTGATGCTCCTGTATGCTTTTCCCACGCATCACCATGCATCACTCACGCTCTGTTCCGCATTATCATGCACGCCCGTGCACAGGGGCGCATGATTACGCATCGATAAATAAAACGATACCAGAAGTAATATAGTAGGCTTATTTTTGGCGACCCATGGAAGGGATTCAAAGGGCAACCCTTTAGCACGCGACTGTGTATACAGTCGGTAACGTGCCTCTGTCAGATAATGCAACTAAAGACCAAATCAGGGGAGTTTCGTTAAGTTGCATTAAATTTCATTAATGCCAGTTCTTGTTGCAATAAGTTGCACTAAATTTCATTAATTTGAATTAACTATCGCAACAAAAAAAATTATCAACAGTAGATCCACCCCGTCGTTTCTCTGCGATAAAAATAAAACATCACGGTTCATTTTTTTATTTAAAATATTTTTGAGAGTTATTTATACTGATATTATTCGCCTTTTTTGTAGAGTCGGATTAGAGTCGTTAATAATATTTATGGGATTCACATCAGATTCAATGGCTAAAAAATGACGACTCTACTCCCTGTAAAAATCAGAGTGCACTCTAGAGTATACTCCACTTAAAGCCTTGCTACATGTGGGCATACTCTAATCAGACTCTAGAGTGTACTCTAATCAGAGTCTATGTAGAGTCGTCGGCGACTCTGTTTCATTATCCGGCGTTAAAATCACCATAACATTTTCCAATTAACCATATGAATTTAAACAATAATCATGCAGATGCAATCTTGCGAGGGGTGTGGGGATTTTGAGGTGAGAAGCAGGCTATCGTAAAATAGCCTGCCGGAATGGATTCAGTATTTATCGAAATAATTGCGAAGCAAAAAAAAATCCCAGCGCGGTGGCCGGAATTTCGCTTAGCCTTTGTAAGGCTGGTAGTCTTCATATTCCCAGGCGAATACTCGAGAAAGTTTTTGCGCTATTTCCATCCAGTCTTCCCCCTCGCACTCCTCGATATAATCTGTAATCGTCTTTTTAATTTCATCCAGATCGTATTTGCGAACCAGAAGAGTGTGGCGCATTAACCCCGGTACCCAGCGGTTTTTAGCCAACCATTCGGGGGTACAAACTAATACTTGATAATCATGTCCTCCCGCTTGCTTTTCAGGGCCAATACACAAATTTATCCATACACCAAAGCAGTCAACCTCTTCAGGTTGATAAGTTTCTGGAGTGTAATCAGCAGAATTAACTCCTAAGGATTTGAGTTGTCCTTTCATTGAGTTATCACCATGTGTGCATTACCGACTTTTTTTCCATCTATTAGTGTTTCGAAATTAGCCTGAACACCTGTCGGGCTTAATTCCTCTGGTGTATTTGGCTTCGATGCAGGATAGCGATAAACACGAGTTCCATCAGCGCTTATTAAACCTTTTCCATCACTAAGTGGCCTTGCGCCGTCACCCACCCAAATTTTCCCCAGCTCATCTGCTTCCGTTTTTGAGCCTGAACCAACACCATAATTCAGCTTGCCGTTGTCTCCCTTAACCACTGCTGCAAGCCTCGGATCCTGCTTCGCAATATTACTCAGGTTCTGTTGTACCAGATCGTCTTTCAGCTTTGGGTATGTCGCCACATTATAGGCGGAGATATCATCGCTGGCTTTATTGATCAGCCTCGACGCTTCAGCTACATCTCCTTTCTTCAGTGCCGTTTCCGCCGCCTTGATGGCTTTTCCTGCCGCATCACCGGCACCCGGTATCAACCCTACCGCTGCGGCAAGATAATCCAGTGCGCTCTGTGCTTCCGCAAAGCTCTTAATATCACCAACGACAGGAACAAAATCTACGCCAAACGAAGCCATATCTTTCAGCTCTGCCTGACGCTGAGTGTACATTTTCACAGAGCACGCTTCTGCGCTCATCCCGGCACAGTTTTCTTTCTTATAGCGCTCGTTTTCTGCCTCGATACGTTCTTTCGCTACCTGCTGAGGTGTCTTATTCTGAGATACCGCGTCCAGTACATCACTGAGCGCGTTATTCTCAACAACAACTCTCTCTGACGCGGATTCAGCAGCCTGTGCAGAGTTTTTCCAGAACACTCAACAGGTTAGAAGTACTTTCCCCACTGTATTTTGATGGAAAGGCACCAGTGCCCCGATACGCGGTTTTGCTCCCCGTTTTCTCTTTCCCCATCGCTGTTAAAGAGCCTGTAAACGCGATTCTACGCCAAAGATCTTTTTCCAAAGCACAGCGGCGGATGAAGATCGGCTATGTCAGTATCCGGCATCTTTACCACCACAACTACACTGCCACCTGGTTTTCCCGCAGCCCCAGCCTGCGCCTGAACGGTAACTGAATGGCAGAAGCGGGATTCAGCACCGACACGCCGGTCATTGTCAGCGTGGAACAGGGATGACTGGTAATAGAGCCGGTTAAGGGCTGACGGTTAATAAGAAGATCCCGTCCTGAGGCCGGGATTAGTCATAGCTATCAGGATGTTATTTCTCTGGATTGATATATGTATATCTACTATCTATTTCTAGTCCAAGATCATTAGCTATTTTAAGCACTTGTGTGTATTCATCTTTGCTAATCACAACATCATAATCAGCGATGTGATCACATAGCGTTTCGAATGCTAATACGTTCTCTGAGAACCCAATATAATCTAGGGCAAAGTCAACTAGCGAAGGATCCAATCGGTCCTTTAACCCTTCACCTAAAGATCTAATTTTGTCATTAATATCCATTGCGACCACACTATTTCTTAATTGGCTTTAAAGCTGGAGGTGTCGGATTATTATCCGGGAACGCTGTTACTATTTTCCCACTAGCTGGCTCGTATACCACACGAACTCTAACACCCTCTCGCTCTTCCCAGGCAACCCATCTTGCTGGTCTTCCTGCATTTGTATACGTCCCGCCCGTTCCGGTCTGGGCAAACCATTTGGTATCGGGTGAAGTGGCTATATCACCCACAGTATGAACAACCTTGTCTGCTGACCAACTTTGAGGGAAAACTGTTTTGCCTGGATTTCCGGGATACAGATGTCCACCTTGTGTGGTGCTATCCCCATATAAAATATGCTGTTTCGCTTCCGGCGAAAGGATATCCACATATTTCTGGTTTGCAGGTGATAATCCAAGATCGGAGCTTTTCGCAACAGATAAAAACGCTTTAGCTGCTACATACTGAATCAGTTTTGCTTCACTCGTCGGCACACCACTCGCCAGGATTTCCGCCGCTTGTTGCGGTGTCATTTCTCCATTTGCGGTCAACGCACTGACCGGAACCCAAAGAATTCGCCCCAGGCAGTCAACAGACCTTTAACGGCATCCTGCCCTTCAGGTATCTGACCCTGTGAGTTTTTAATCAGTGCTTCTGTTAACTCATCTGCCGTAGCGCCATTCTGGATCATACTGGCTGCAAGCGACTGCTGGGATAACCCCATATCAGCCATGCCTTTTCCGAAGCTGTTCGGACCCAGCGCATTATTCTCAACCTCAACCCGTGCCGCGTTCGCGCCACTCGCCGCCGAGAACGTATCGCCGCCCACGCTACCGCCCGCCGCTGCGCCTACCGCAGTAGCAAGGTTACTGATAAACGCACGTTGCTCGCCGTCCAGGTCTTTGACGTCTTTACCGTAAAACGCCTTCGCAAGCGTATTACCCATCAGTGCTGCGGAGGCCATTCCGCCCGCTGCGGCAGCCAGTCCATTGCCACCCTGCACTTCCGCCAGCGCCGCCGATACAATTCCGTGGAGCGCAATCCGGGCCGCTTCGTTTTCACCGGTGGCATCTTTCACCAGCTTCGCCATATACGGTGCGGCACCGGCGGCGACGCCGCCCTGAATATTCCCGCCAAGAATACCCGCTATCAGCCCCGTGGCACCAGAAGTCGCCCGCCAGAAATCACTGCCCGGACCGTACTCTTTGTCCGCGTTGATGTATCGGCTGTCATTCTTAACGGCCGCGTTCAGTTCCGCCTCTGTGGCCTGAGGATTTTGCTGGTGCAGTTCCTCTTTTAACGTGGCGTTCTGACTGGCGGCCTGTTCCTCCATCGCAGCTTTATACGCATTCGCCGCCTGAATACCCAGACTGGTGGCGGCAGTCTGGATTTCCAGTTTGTCCTTCACTTTATCCGCATCAAAACTATCTTTCACGCTGTGGTTCGCATTTGCCGTGTCACGGCTCAGGTTCGCCACATCCTGCTTCTGATTAGCCTTATCGCGGATGGTGATGGTGCCATTGGCAACAGCGCTGTGCGTGATGCCGCTTTCACTGCCAGAAACACTCGCCAGGCTGGTTGAAGGCTGACCCTGCGAAGTTGGCTCATTGCTCTGCGTATCGTTGTTAAATCCTATACCAGCGGATACCGTGAATCCGGCCTGTTTACCGCTCCAGTCCGACTGATTATGCAGGTTTTTCCAGCCAAGAGTACCGGTATCAAGGTGATTTTTATCCGCAGTGGCATCGGAAGCAATGACCGCGCCATCGAGCTGTGTGTGGTTGCCGACCGAAATGTCAAAGCCATCTTTACCGGCGTAAATCCCGCTCTGGTCTTTCACAGAATCATAATTATTGTGCAGCTTCTGCGAATCCATACTGCCGCTGCCCTGAACCACTGCACCGTAACAAATCGGTGGTATGCAGACGCTCAGATTCACGCCAGAAGAGGTCGACTTGCTGTCATACCGGGATGTGTCCTGCACGCTGGCGATGGTCAGATCACGACCGACATCAGCAATCACTTTATCGGCACTCAGCTCCGCCCCATTCAAGGTAGTATCGCGACCACTGATAATATTCAGAATGTTGTCGGCATGGACTTTACTATTTTGATTGGTCTGACTCTTCCCATCAGCACGGCTCTGGTTCTGGCTGTAACCAAACTCGCCGGTAAACCCGTTCTGACTCCCGCCCATCGAGAAACCCACACCCGCACTCACCGAATTACCGCTGGCGCTATTTTTCAGGGTTTCGGTGTCTCGTGACGAACTCAGAACGATGTCCCGCCCCGCATTAAGGGTGACGGTTTTACCGCTGATATCCACACCCTTCCCGGCAATATCCTCACGCGCTTTAATGATGACCGCGTTCCCGGCATGCAAAGTGCTTCCTTGCTGCTGGCTATGACTGTAATCCTGCGTCTGAGAGGTTTTTCCTGCCGTAGCTGAAACACTGACTTTAAACGCCGCCGGGTTCATGTCCCCCTGCATAGTCTGTGTGGCCGCATCAAGTCCTGCCTGCGCGGCATAAATCCCCGTTAAACGTGGATCGCGGTCATCCTGGACTGAACGTGCAACACGTTCTGCAGTTTGTGCCGCACTTACGGCCCAACCGGAAACTTGACCTTTAATTCCGTACTGGGTGGATGAGGAGTCGCTGTGGTTCTTAAGCCTATCCTCACTGACGTCAAACAAGACATTTTTACCACTGACGACCAGCGTATTGCCTGCGCTGATATCAGCGCCGTGTACAGAAACATCCTCACCCGCCTGAAGGGAAACATTCCCTTTCTGACTTGCTATCTGAGTACGCAGCGTGTTCTGTTCATTACCGTCAGAAGTTGAGCCGAAAGTATCTTTACGCCAGCCAATCGTACCGCTGTAACCATCGCCGCCCAGATTCCCAACCATGGAATGGCTACCCGACTGGCTTTGATGCGTAGCGTTATTCCCGGTAGTGACGTTGATATTGCCTTTATCCGCCGCAATCAGCAGATCGTTGATCGCACCGAGCGCACTGCCAGCAATATCGACACTGCCGTTACGGCTATTGATGTAGATATCCGCTCCACTGATGTGAGAGGCGTTCTCTGTGGTAGTTCTTCGGTCAGATTGGCTACGTGAGTTATCCATAGCGTAAGGCAGGATCTTATTGCCGTTGTCCGGCGAGCCATTAAGGGCTCGCGAAGCCGCACCCGGCCCTGCGATTCCATCGGTAATGCTCCAGCCTTTGCTGTTCGCTTTACTGCTCAGGTGCTCGGAATCGGTAGACGTTACAATCGCAATATCACGCTTCGCATCCATGATCACTGCTTCGCCCGCACTGACCTGGCTGCCACGAATCAGAATATCGCCCTGCCCGTTTTTTCCCGTTGCCGTTAGCTGTACGTTACCCGCCGCATTAAGCGCGCTGCCGGTATTGAACAGACCTTCATAGTGACTTTCGCTGTTCGATGAGGATTTACCATAGGTCATCGGCAGAGAGGACCCCATCGCCATATCCGCGCCAGTTGCCGCAATCTCGTTGCTCAGCTGTTTGACTTTAGTAATGCTGTCGCTGTCGGAATGGGCGATATCACGAATATTACGAATACCGTTAATCAGCGGATCAGCAACCGATACGGTCAGGCCACTGCTTTTACTCGACTGTTTCGCATCCTGAGTGATTTGGTCGCGTCCCGGCACGATCGCAATGTCGCTACCTGTGATGTCAATGTGTCCCGTTTTACGATCGGTATCGCCCTTCATCCGTCCTGCCACAACATCAGTGGCGCTCAGCGTGACCTGCTTCCCGGCATTGATCACCACGTTACCGCCCGTCGTCCCGATGACGCTGCGGGAATCACTTTCGGTTACCTCTACGCCTTTACGCTCAGATTTGCTGGACTGGGAGCCAATCGTTATGCCCAGGCTTCCCCCACCGAAGACACCGCTCTTTTTCGTGCTCTTCTTGTCGTAATGGCTGGCAGTATTCTCTGCGGCTTCAACGGTGACATTGTTGCCAGCATTCAGCGCAATATCCCCATCCGCCGCCACGGCTGAACCAAGGAGATTGAGGTCTGTACCTGCCTGCAGAGTGACGTTATCCCCACTCAGCAACGATCCCTTTTCATGAGTGGCGCTTTCTTCGTGAATTTTGTGAGTCGTTTTTTTGCTGAGGAAGCCTTTTTTAGTTTTCAGGGTTTCCTTATAGGCATAATCGCTTTCTGTGGCTGTCGACAGGTTAATGTTATGCCCTGCGGCTATGCCAACATCTTTCGTGGCAAGAACCTGCGTGGCCTGCGCATTCACATCACGTCCGGCGATAATCGCGGTATTGCCGCCGCTGGCGATTTCGGTTCCCTGCTGGCGCACGGACTCGTTAATAACGGTTTTCTTGCTCGACTTGTAGCTGTCGCCTTCGCGGGTCTCCTGGGCCGCGAGATTCACATCGCGCCCGGCCTGTAGCCCGACGTTTTTCTCCGCCGCCAGCGCTGCCGCCTGTGCGTTGATGTCCTGTCCGGCTTTCAGCACCAGGTTTTCACCTGCGGAAATCGTCGTGCGATCGACGTCGGTGCTGTGCGATTCACTCTTCCCGTTACGGCTGTTTTCGCTGGTTTGCGCCGCGTTCAGGTTCAGATCGTTGCCCGCGCTCAGTCCCGCGCTGCCGCCGGCTTTGACGTCGCTGGCAGTGAGATCGATATTGTGCCCGGCATTGACGATGAGATCGCCGCCCGCGCTGACGCTACTTCCCTGATACGTCACGGATGAACGGCTGGTTTTGGCCTGGCTGGAGCCGTAGGCATCATTCACCTGATTGGCGTTGACGGCGATATCGCCCCACGCGTTCAGCAGCATATCGCCGCCGGATGCCAGGTTCGCGCCAGTGACGGTGATGTTTTTCCCCGCCTCCAGCGACAGCGAATCCTGCGCGGTAATCGACGCCGTGGAGCCCAGCACGGTGTCTTTGATCGTCACATTGTTGCGTTTGCCCTTCGCATTGATATCAATCTGGTCCGCCAGCGTCAGGTTATTGATGCTGCCGTCCAGGCTCTCCAGCGCCACCGTCTTACCGCTGATGGTTGAGCTGATATTATTGATATCGCCTATAGCGCTGAGGTTCAGCGCGCCGCCCGCTTTCATCAGGCCGTCGTTGAGGTTGCTGATGCTGTTCTGGCTGTCGATCGTCAGGCTGTTATTGGCCAGCAGAGAGCTGCCGCTGTTGGTGATGTTGCCACTTTTCAGCGTGACGTTGTTGCCGGCAATCACGCTGCCGTTGTTGACGGTGACATCTTTCGGCGACAGGTAAACCTTCGGCACCATCACCGTTTCACCGTTGATGGTCGCTTTTTCCCACCAGATGATGCTGTGGTCGAGCGCAGCAATCTGATCGGCGTTGAGCGAGACGCCAAACTGCAGGCCGAGCGCCTGTTGCTGCGCGGCGGCGTTGTCCATCAGATAGCGCATCTGATCGAGATCGGAGCCGATACCGTTCAGATAGCGGTTGCCGGTCTGATTGAGCACAGTGTTGCTGACGTAGCGGGTATCAAATGCCGCATCGCCGAGGAAGCGGTAGTCGTAGTCCGGGTTGAGGTTCAGACGTCCCAGCATGTAGGACGAGCCGAGCACCTGTTTTTCATCGGTATACGCGGTGCGCGTTTCTTGTGGTGCAGCTGTCGATGGTTTAACGCCGAGCAGTGCATTCAGGTCGGTAAACAGCGCCGGATCCAGTTTCCCGAGGTCGTTGAGTTTCGGGTTGACGTTAATCAGGTACGGGCTTTTCGGGTTATCCGAAATCACAAAATAGCCGTTGTTACCTGACGGCAGCGGGTAGGCGCTGGTATCCACGGTTTTACCCTGGTACTGCCCCGTCGCGCCGCCTGTAGCGCTGTTCAGCGCCGCGGTCGTAACGCCCGCGTTCGCCAAGCTGCCCAGTTTGCCGAGGTTGGCGTTGCCTTTTTGGGAGGTAGATATGTTGGTCAGCGCGGCGTTACTCGCACCATTGCTGTCCAGCGCGCCGCCGCCGTTGATCTGCTGCAACGCGCCCTGGAGCTGATCGTTCCATTCCGGTGAATTGACCGCCACCGTACCGGTATTCGCCAGGCTCTGCTTTTGCGCCCCGCTGCCGATTGCTTTATTGCTGAGCGTGTTCAGCGATGGCGCGGAAATGGTATTGCTGACGCCGCCCGCATTGGCTGTGGTATTGGTGTTGCTGATGTTACTGGAGAAGTTTGCCGTAACGTTGCCACCGGCTTGAATGACGGCGCGGTATGCCCCACCATCCGGTGTGAATTCCGTTGTCCGCTCACCCAGGATATAGGGAACCCAACTGCGATGCTCCAACTCATCTTTATCCCGCCAATACCAGGTATTTTCATTGAGTTTTTCTAACGGTATCCATTCACTACTACCACAGTCCGAATAAAACCATTCGCAATGATATTCCGCTTGAACATACTCGACCTTACGCCCACCTTCTGCTGAAAGATTATTCAGTGTTCCGCCAGAAAGGGTGATATTTCGCCCCGCCAGAATATTACTGGCACGGTTATCAAGCTTACCTGCTATAACAGTAAGATCGCGCCCCGCAGCGATACGTGCGGCACCTCCCGTGGCAGATACCTGGACGACAGACTCGCTAAGCAAAAACTGGCGAATATCCTCGCCAGAAAGACGATAGTCGATTCGGGTTGAACAATGCTCGTTAATTCCACCACCTGTACAGTGCTCCCAAGTGTCATAAACGACCTTATCTGCATTATGCTTCCACTCTTCAAGGCTGATTTCAAAATCAGGTGTTTTATGACCGTAATACAGCCCGTAAAGGTATTTAGAGTTAAAGGGAATCGCATCCGGATATTCTTTTTCATAACTACTGACATTTAACCCCTCACGTTCATTTAGCAGTTGCGCTGTACGAATCGTGATATCACCGCGCGTGGTCTCGATATTCCCCGACGTATTAGTCACCTGGCTGTTGGCATTTCCCGCCGCGTCTTTCTGCATCCACAGGTTATTTCCGGCGAGGATATCGCCGCGCTGGTTGGTGATGATGTTGGCGTACAGCGCCAAATTATTGGCCGCGTACAGCAGCGCGGTGTTGATGATGGAACCCGGCGCACTCAGCGTCAGGGAACCGCGCGTGCCGGTAAAACCGTCAACGGTAATATTGCCGCGGCTGGCAATGTTGATATCGCCGCCGCCCTGAATGGTCCCCGCACCGTTAAGCGCCACGGTACTGCCGGAAAGCGTGCTCGCTCCGGTTCCGGTGGTGATCTGTCCGTTATTCGTTAACTGCCCACCCGCCGTCAGATTGACGGCCTGCCCCTGCATCACGCTGCGGTTATCGATCGCCCCATTGCTGCTGATCGCGAGCGTTTTACCCGCGGCCAGCGCCGTTTTACTGGTAAACGCGTTGGTGAGTTTTAAGGTCAAATTGCCGAGCGAGACGACCTGCCCGACCACATCCAGCCCTTTACTGTCGAGCCACAGATCGCCGCCGCTGAACAGTTTACCCGCTGCGTTCTGATTCACCTGATCGGCATCAATCGTCAGCTGCGTATTCCCCAGCAGTGTGCCGCTGTTGGTCAACTGGGTGTAATTCACGGCAAGCGTGCCCGCCTGTGTGGCGCCCTGATGGGTAAGGGTGTTGCCCGTCAGCGTCGCCCGATCGGCGACCCAGGTGCCGCTGTTGGTGGCAGTCGCGGCGTTCAAAATGAGATTCGTCGCCTGCAGCCAGCCCGCGCCGGTGTACTGCGGCGTGGTCAGCGTGAGGCGCGCGCCGGACAACAGTTTGCCGTCGTTCCGCGCCTGGCTGGTAGCGGTGACGCTGGTTTCGCCGCCGCCCTGTATCAGCCCGTAGTTAAACAGGGAAGGGGTCGTTACCGTCAGCGCCTGACGGCTGACAATTTCCCCGCCCGCGTTATTGGTCAAATTGCCGCTGAGGCCAAGCGTGACGCCGTTATCGCCCTGCAAACGCCCGTTGTTGGTCAACGCACCGGTGGTGACCCCGAGGGTCGCGCCCTGAATTTTGCCGTCGTTGTTGACGGACTGAGCGTTCACATTCAGCGCCCCGGCGGAGAGCATCGTCCCGCTCTGCTGCTGAGTCACTGCCCCCGTTTGCGCCAGCGTGAGGCCGTTAACGCCGCTGATCGCACCGCTGTTGCTGAGCGTCGTGCCTTTCAGCGTCAGATTTTTGGCCGCCCACTGCCCCTGATTGCTGAGCGACAGCGCCTGCAGCGTCGCCGTGCCCATCGCGGTAATTTTGCTGCCCGCACTGCTGGTCAGAGTATTCGCCAGCGTCATTTGCAGCGCATCGGCACTCTGCACCGCGCCGCTGTTCGTCAGCGACTGAGCGTTAAGCAGAATGTTTTGTCCCTGCCAACTTCCGGCGTTCGTCACGGCCCCGGACGTGATATTCAGCGTGCCCTGCGTGAGCAGCGCGCCGCTCGCACCGTTGATTAACTCCTGCTGCGGCGCGGCCATCGCCATACGCGCCATCAGCTGCTGACGGGCGTCGATCGTCAGGCTGTCCAGCCCGGTCAACGTTCCCTGGTTGTTGATGCTGGTCTGATGCAGGGCGAGATTTTTCCCCTGCACCGTGCCGCTGTTTTTCAGCATCGCGCCGCCGAGCGTCACGTCGCCTTCGCCGAGCAATTGCCCACGGTTATCCAGCGTTTGCGCCGTCACGTCCGCCGCGCCTTTGCTCATCAACGATCCGGTTGAGGTGAGCGTTCCGCCAACATTTGCGGTCAATCCGCCCAGGCTCAGAAGCGTTCCGCCGTGCGTCCAGCCGTCAGAGGTGACATCGACGCTGTTGCCCTGAAGCGTGCCCTGCGTGGTCAATTGGCCTGCACCCAGCGTTAACGTGCCGCCGGTGAGCGTGCGGGAGGTCGCCGTGGTGGCAAGCGTATCCCCGGTCAGCGTCAGGCCATCCGTGCCCTGCCATAACCCACTATTATTGAGATCGTGGGCATTCAGCGCCAGGGTTTTACCGGTCATACGGCCCGGGTTGAGGATGCTGTCAGCGCTGAAATTCAGCGCGCCGCCGCTCTGTATCTGTCCGCTGTTGGTCAGTTTTCCGCTAAACGTCCCGGTGAATCCGTTGAGTCCGTTGAGCGTTCCGCCGTTGTCCAGCGACGTCGCCGTGAGGCCAATCGTCGCCCCCTGTACTGCGCCAGCATTCGTCAGCTGGCCGCCGTTGAGCGTCAGCGCCCCGCCAGAAATCCACTTGCCCGCCGCGTCGTTGGTGATACGGCTGGCCGTCGCGTCGGCGTTGTCGTTGCCCTGAACCAGCCCGCTGTTGCGAATATCCGTGCCGCTCAGGGTCAGGTTTTTCCCCGCCAGCGTTCCGCTGTTGGTCAGCGTTGGCGCGTTCAGCGTCGCGCCGTTTTTGGACACAATACCGCCCTGATTATTCAGCGTTTTGCTGAGCGCAAAATCCAGGGCATCGGCCTGAATATCGCCGCGGTTAAGCAGATCGCTTCCCTTCAGCGTGAAGCGCTGATTTACCTGCATCAGCCCGGCGTTGTCGAGCTTATCAAGATCCAGATCCAGCGCACCGCCGCTGACCAGCTGTCCGCTCTGCGCGTTCGTCAGGTTGCGGGTTGTCAGCGTCAGGCTGTCGTTACCCTGCACGGTGCCGGTGTTGGTGAGCTGCGGGGTGTTGAGCGTCAACGATTTGGCTGCCAGCTGGCCGTCGTTAAACAGCTGCGCCGCCGTCAGTTCAAACAGATTTTGGCTGAGCATCGCGCCCTGATTATCCAGCCGCCCGTCGACGTTGAGTTTCAGGCGATCCAACGCCTGCACCGAGCCGCTGTTGGTCAGCGTGTCGGCGGTGAGCGCCGCGTCGCGCGACTGAATTTGCCCCTGATTTTTCAAGCTAGTTCCGGAAAGGGTCAGCGTTTCACCGCCCGTCACCTGGCCCTGCGCCTGGTTGGTAAACTGGTCGCCCGTCCAGGCCAACGCATCGCTGCCCTGCAAAAGCCCGCTGTTGAGCAGATCGCCGTGCAACGTCAACACTTTCGCCAGCAATTGTCCCTGGTTTGTGATGTTGGTGGCGTTCAGATCGAGCTGCTGCTGGCTCAGCACATTGCCGTGATTAGAGAACGATCCGCTGACCGTTGCCGTCACGCCCGCTTCGCCCAGCGCGTTGCCGCTGTTGATCCACTCGCCCGTCGCCAGGTTGAGGGTTTTACCCTGCAACAAACCGGCGTTGGTCAACGTGGCGTTTTGCAGATGCAGTTCACCGCCGGAGAGCAGCTTGCCCGCCTGTTGGTTTTCAAGCCGTTTGCCCGTTGCGGTCAGCACATTTGTCCCTTGCAGCGTCCCGCTGTTGAGAATAGCGCCCGCGTTAAGTTGGGTGTTTGCCCCCGCCAGCAGCCCGCTGTTGAGCAGCTCTGGCGCGGTGAGCGTCAGGCCTTTTTTGGCGATAATTTTGCCGTCAGCGCGGTTATTCATCTGGCGCGTCAGCGTGAAAAGCAGATCGGTGGCGCTCAGCTCACCTGCGTTCTCAAACGATGCGCCGCGCAGATCCAGCGTGCCGTCGCTACGCAACGCACCGCTGTTGTGTATCTCTGCGGCGTTCAGCGTCAGCGCCTTATCGCCCTGCATCACGCCGTGGTTTTGCAGGCTATCTGCCGTCAGCTGCAGGGTGTTCGCCGCCATCTGACCGTCATTAACCAGCGCCGTGCCCGTAACATTCAACTGGTCATCTGCCAGCAAACGACCCGCCGTCTGATTCGCCAGGCTTGCGTTATCGAGACGCAGATTGACGCCGTTAATTTCGCCGGCGTTAGTCAGGGCATTGCCCTTCAGCCACAGATTTCCATCGGTGGTGATCAGTCCCTGGTTGGTGAGTTCCGGCAGATCGAGCGTCAGATCGCGAACGCTATACAACGCACCGCTGGCAAGGTTATCCAGCGCATCAGCGTGCAGGTTGAACTGGGTATTCGCCTGCAGCAGACCGCTGTTGGTGATGCGCTGCCCGTCGAGGGTCAGGCCGTCGGCCACCAGCGTTCCGCTGGACGTGATAAATTCCGGGGCGGTAAAGGTGATATTTTTGGCTTTCGCGATGCCGCTGTGGGTGATGCGTTGTCCGTGCAGAGAAATACTGTCCGCCGTGAATTCGCCGCCGCTGGTAATCCCTTCTGTGGCGCTAAACGTCAGCGTTTTCGCTGTTGATTGACCGTCGTGGTCGAGCGTCTGCGCCGTAACGTTAAGCGCCCCTTTCACCGCCTGAATGCCGTTGAGCGTGACGTTTTGCGCCTGCAACGTCAGATCCTGGCCGCTCTGGAGATGTGCATCCGCGCGAGTCTTCAGATTTTTGGCGCTGACGTTCAGCGCTCCTGCGGCATCCGTCTGGCCGTTAAGATCCGCAAGCTGCGCGGCAGTCAGCTGGATATTGCCCTGGCTGGTGGTGCGCGACCCTTTGCCGCTGGTGAGACTGTCGGCGTTGGCGCTCAGCGCTTTCGCCCCCGAAAGCACACCGTTTTGCGTCAATGCGCCGGTTTTGACCGTTAGTCCGCCATCAGCGAGCAAATCGCCGCTGTTTTGTAGCGTTTCGCTGACGTTGAGATCAACGTCCCCTTTGGCACTGAGCATGCCCTGCTGGTTTAGCGTCCCGGCATTGATCGCCAGCAAGCCGCCGCTTTGCAGCGTGCCTTTATTGGTGAGGGTTTGACCTTGCAGCGTGACACCGTTGCCCTGCAGCGAACCGCTGTTATTCAGCGCGCGCGTTTGCGCATCAACCCGGCCTTTTGCCGCCATTTGGCCGCTGTTATCAACGCTATTGCCGGAGATCGCCAGATCGCCAGCGGCATTGATTTGCCCCTGATTCGTCAGACTTTCGCCTTCAAGACGAACGTTACCGCTGGCATCCGCGCGGTTGCGGTTGTCCAGCACCAGCTGTTGGCCTTTAAGCGTGAGATCTTTACCCGCCGACAACGACCCGGCGTTCACCGTAAGCGTTCCGCCGCTGGTTAGCGTGGTGCTGGCATCGCTGCCCACCGCCGCGTTGGCGACAGTCATGCCCTGTCCGCTGGTGGCGCTAAGTTCACCGCGACTGCTCAGGCTGCCGCCGTTAACGGTCAGGTTGTCGCCGGCCGCCAGCGTCGTTTTTCCCTGCCCAACCAGCGTCGTGTTGGTGAGCGTCATCTCTTTCTGACTGGAGACGGCCAACGCTGCGCCGTTGCCCGATACGCCACCGCCGTTGATGTTCAGCTTACCGTTGCTGCTGAGCGTGGTATTTCCCTGGCCCACCAGCCTGGCATTCGTCAGCGCCATATCCTGGCTGCTGTTTACCGTCAGCGCGCCTTTGCTGGTCGCTCCGCCGCCGGTCGCCTGGAGTTTGCCGTCGCTCGTGAGGCGCATCTCGCCGCCGCTGGTGAGCGACGCGTTGTTTAGCGTCATGTCCTGCGTACTGGCAACGTTCAGCGCGCCGCCCGCCTGTTGGCTGCCGTTGAGCGTCACGCCTGCGCCTTTCGCGGTTAGCGTTCCGCTGGCAAGACTGTTGGCGACCGTCAGTTTGCCGCTGGCATCGAGCTGAATATCGCCCTGCCGCGCGTTAAGATTCCCGAGGTTAACGCCCACGCCTTTATCGCTCGACACCAGACGAATGCGGTTTGCGTACATCCCGCCCAGTGCACCCGTGTCAACCGCCACGGTCGGCGTCGCACCCTGTCCGGCAATCGCTTTAACGCTGCCGTCCGCGCTCACACGATTCGCACCGGCGGTAACGCTCAGATCGTTGGCGTGAATGGCCGCATTGACCTCGGTCGCGCGGGAGATAATCGACAGTGCATCGCTTTTGCTGGCATCCAGCCCCTGGCCTTCAACCGTGATCGCGCCTTTGGTGACGTCCAGCGCCATCAAATTACCGCTGGCATCAAACTGCGGCTTACCGGTGGTTAAGGTCACATTCGGCGTATTGATGAATCCGCAGCCGTTACACGTAATTCCGTAAGGGTTGGCGACCATGACGTTCGCCGCTTTCCCGCCGACTTCGGTATAGCCCTGAAGCTGCGAGCGGCTCCCGCCCGTCACTTCGTTGATAATCCCTTTCGCTTCACGCCCCGCCTGCAAATTGGGGTTGTTCTGGATCAGGCCGCCGAGCTGGGTTGCGGTCAGGCGATCGGTCGCGTTATTGAGGATCACGCCCTCTTTGCCGACGTTGTAGCTGTTGAACTGGTTATGGGAAATCCCCGCCCCGTTCGGCGTGGCGATATTCACCACCGGCACGCCGTTCCCGGCCTTGTCCATCGTGGTGTTGCCGGTCGGCGTCATTACCGCCGCAAAAGCCGGTGCCATCGGCTGCCAGATCATTACGCCGCAGACGACCCAGCTAATCAGACGCTGAGAGAAACGAACAGGAGGGTGACGGGTAGCCATAGTCGTATGATTCTCTTAAAGCATAAACGCGATGCGCCAGTTGACGCTGACGTGATCCGGGCCAAGCCAGTCAGGGTAATGCACCGGTGTACCCACTGAAATCTGGCTGCTGTACCAGCGGCCTGAACTGCTGAGGCCAACAGATGCGCCCCAGAGCGTGCCGGAGGCGAAGCGGTCCTCACGGTCTTTTTCGAGCCAGCCGCCGTCGAACGCGACGGTCGCGCTGACCTGTCCGATCACCGGCAACGTGAAAAGCGTGTAGCCGAGTTCATTGCGCAGATAGCCGCCGTTGTCGCCGGACAGATACTGTTCCTTAAAGCCACGCACTGAGCTTTCGCCGCCGAGCGTCAGGCGCTCTGCACCGTACAATCGGTCGGGCGACCACTGCCCGTAGACGCTGGTGAGCCATCCCAGATCCTGGGTTAGCGGGCGCTGAAAACTGGCGTTCAGGCTCCATTTGCGGAACAGCGCTCGCGGCGCGTCGCCGGTTTTGTCTTCATCGGTTTCGGCGTTAAACCAGGGCATGCCGTGGCTGTAGGTGGGGTTGAGTGTCGCCACGCCACCGGCCATTTTTTGCGTGTGGGTGATGCCAAGGATTAGACTGGAGAGATTCCGCGTGCTGCTTTGCAGCGGCGCATCGTTGAGCCAGTTTCGGCTTGAGCGTTGCACAACGCCTGCCGCCAGACCTGTTTTCACGTCGCCGTTGCGATAGACGACCCAGGAGGCGTTAAGGCGGTGCGTTTTGGTGTCACCCCTCGAAATCCACGGGTATCCAACGTTGTCGATTGTGGTGCGGTAGTTGCTCCACGCGTAGCTGTAGTCCAGCAATCCATAGCCGAACGGTACGCTGACGCCCGCCTGGAAATTTTGCGCGTCATAAGCACGGGCGAAATCGCTGCTGCGACCGCCGCTGACGAACCATTTATCGGCAATACCGAGCATATTATTGCCCGTCAGCGAGCCATTCAGTTGTTCTTCGCCGGTACTCTTCTGCCCGCTATTATCCAGACTGATTGATGCACTTAATGGAAATTCAGGCTGAGCGGTAAGATTAACTACTGAATAACCAGGCTGCGATGCCGGGATAATTTCAATTTGCACCGGCTGGACACGCAAACGATTAATTTGCTCCATACCTTGCTCTATATCCCGCAAATTAAGCACGCGCCCTTTCAGTCCTGGAAATGCCATTTTCAGCATCAAGGGCGTTTTACCGTCCAGGCGAATTTCAGCCAGTTTTCCTTCGAGTACGACAATATTGAGCTGACCGCTGGAAAGATCTTGTTCCGTCAGAAAGGCACGGCTGGTGATATAGCCCCGGCTGATATACCAGTCGGAAATGGCCGTGGTTAATTCGGTTATTTTTGCCATGTTCAGGCACTGGCCTTCCCACGGCGAAACCAGCGTGTGCTGGGCTTTGGCGGAAATTAAGGTCACACCCGATAAGGTGATATTATCGATACGAAAACACGGCCCAGATCCCGTGGACACTGACTTTTCAGGAGTTAGCGCGGGTAATAAAATACTGCGTTCCAGCTCATCACGCTGCTGCTGGTTTTGTAATAACAGCTGCTGTTGCTGCTGCTGAATAGCATCACGATCGCTTGGCAAAAGAGGTGCGGCGTGTAGCGTAAAAGAAAAAACGCCTACCGATAAAATAGCGTAAATATAATTTCTGGATGAAATTATTATAAATTTGAAGGTGCTAAACGCCCTGTCCATCTTTCCCTGAATGAAAACATGTCTGAATATTTCCGAGACTATAAGGCGAGTCTCAAATAAGGGGTACAAAATTTAAGTTAAGCGTTATATTTTTGCAAAATATGTAATTTAGATTAAATATTACATTCAGCCTTAAAAAGATATTTAATATATCGGCACCGCATCATATCCGTTTGTTTATCCCTGCGCCGCCGATACGTCATATGTGTCGCCATTCTGCCACTTCCAGTAAAACCCTGCGGTGGCTTATTAACACCACCGCAGCCAGCAATTAACCCACATGCCACCAGGCACGCGAGCATCGCTTCTTAAGATTCCAGAACTTGACTGGCGTTTTCTCATAGTGTTTCACGACGCTATCCTCGCTGACGTTAGGATCGGGGATAAAACTCGCTGGTACCTCAACAATCTTGCTGCCAGAGGCAATGTAATAGTATTTGCCAGCCTCAGGAATAAAGGAAGAGTCCGAATCGATCAGGTAGCTGCCCCTATTTTTGATCTGTGAAACGGAATACTGAGCACCAGGTTTAACCCTGCTGACAATCACTTTTCCTTTAGATTCGAGGAAATTCGATTCCAGCTGGTACCTGTCGACCATATCGTAGCAGGCATCTTTTTCATTAAATTTGTAGCTGCCCAGATAAATAGTGCCGACGTTGCCCTGCTGATTCAGGGTATAGATCGTTGCCGCATCGCTGCCCTGATAATTAGTATAATCAAGGGGTAATAACCGAGAACACGCACTTAGCGCCAGAGGAATAATGGCAGCGAGCACGATGCTTTTAATCTTCATTTTTCTTTCCTTGTCTGTGCAAAATAAGCCACCCACCCCAATCAAAAACCGGGCGGGGAGCTTATTTTGCGTGCTTTCCTTAATATCAAAAGCCTATTAAACGACCACTCTATGCCGCTTATTAACCATTAACATGGTGTGGGTTTCATTCCCAGCCCGGAACTGCCCCGCCGTTAAAGATTTTTTCTGCCGCTTTCGCCACTTCCGGTGACTGATAGGACTGAATAAATTCTTTTACGTTCTCTGCATCTTTGTTGTCTTCACGGGTGACGACAATGTTCACGTAAGGTGAGTTTCCGTCTTCGATAAACACGCCGTCATGGACAGGCGACAGGCCCGTTTGTTGGAGATACGTGGTGCTGATAATCGCCACGTCTACTTTTGGGTCGTCCAGCACGCGCGGGAGCTGTGCGCCTTCCAGCTCCATGATTTTCAGGTTCTTAGGATTGGCGGTGATGTCCAGCGCCGTTGGCAGCAGCCCGGTATCCGGTTTAAGCGCGATCAGCTTTTGATTTTGCAGCAGCAACAGCGCACGACCAAGATTGGTTGGGTCGTTTGGAATGGCAATCGTTGCGCCCTCTTTCAGCTCGGAAACGGATTTCACCTTGCGCGAATACCCCGCCATCGGAAAGACGAACGTATTGGCGACCGCCACCAGCTTATAGTTGTGCGCTTTGTTATCCTCGGCCAGGAAAGGGCGATGCTGGAACACGTTGGCGTCCAGTTCGCCCTGATTGGTTGCATCGTTTGGCAGGAGCGACCCGCTGAAGCCCACCAGCTCAACCTCCAGACCGTATTTCTCTTTCGCCACTTTTTTGGCAACTTCTGCCACATCTTGCTCTGCGCCGTTGATGACGCCGACTTTAATATGTTTAGCATTGCTGCCGCTTTGGTCACAGCCCGCGAGCAGCAGGCCCGCCAGCAGTAATGCGCCGAATTTCAGTTTCACGAGACCGCTCCTTTTGATAGACGTTTTCACGACTATATCGATAACGCAGCGGCGCGCGAAAAACCGAAAAGGAATCAATCAGAAGAAAAAAATCTATCCCGCTCAACGGTGCTTTATTTCATGGGCGATGAGCCACGCTTTACGCGCTATTCCACCGCCATACCCGGTCAACGAACCGTCTTTGCCGATAATGCGATGGCAGGGAATGACGATCGCGACTCGGTTTGCCCCATTTGCCCCCGCCACGGCACGCACCGCTGCGGGTTTGTCGATCTGTTTTGCCAGCGCCTGATAGTGTGACGTTTCGCCAAAAGGCACGGCCTGTAACGCCTCCCAGACGGTGCGCTGAAATTCGCTTCCAGGCATGTCGAGAGTGACCTCGAATTGCTGACGAGTGCCTGCAAAATATTCCCCCATCTCCGCTTCCATCTGACGGGTATGCCGATTTTCACCCGCCATGATTCTGGCCTTCAGCAAACGCTGTAAGTCGCTGAACTCGGTTTCCAGCATCCGCCTGTCGACAAATTCCAGCAAACAGATGCCGCGCTCCGTCGCACACACAAACATCGGGCCGAGAGGCGTGGTAAAACGATGGATCAGAATCACCTGCCGGCTTTCACTCGGCGCATGCCCCGTGAGCTTTTTACAGGTGTAGCCAAATCCACTTAAGGATTCATAACCGCTGTCGAACGCCACGTCGGTCGCCGTGCGGCCACTTTTTAGCTCCTGCAACGCCACGTTAACCCGCTGCATCCGCTGAAATGCCTGAAAGGTCATGCCGTGGTTTTGCAAAAACCAGCGGCGGACGCGCTCCGGGCCGATCCCTTTTTGGCGCAGCTCAGTGTCACTCACGCGCGCTTTTGGATTCTCGCGCAGCATACCGAGTGCCTGCGCAATGAAATCCGGGGCGGTAAAGGCATTTTCTGTGGGACGACACACTTTGCAAGGGCGAAAACCCGCGTCCAGCGCAGATTTAAAATCATCATAGAAATCGACGTTTTCACGCTTTGGCTTGCGCGCCCGGCAGACCGAGATGCAGAAGACGCCGGTGGTTCTGACGCCCACGAAAAAGACGCCCGTGAACTCCGACGCACGGTCGAGCAACGCCTGATACCAGGTATCGCACTGGCTGCTGTCAGTGACTTTCATGGCTGAAAACTCCCGCGAAGGACTGCTCATTTTTGATCGTTAACAGTAAATCCTTTAGCCGCGTTTGTATCGAAGAATGGACAAAATTTCCCATGGAGATACGCCGCACGCCTGATACGGCGAGCGTAGCGAAATCAGCCAGAGTGGGCATACACATCACATTTAGCGGCAGGGGAACATCACGAACAAGCGCGCGGATATCCTCTTCTCGGGTCACGCCAGGCACGAAAAAGCCGTCAGCACCCTGCGCCGCATAAAGCTGGCCGCGACGGCGCGTCTCGTTCAGCGCGTTGTCGTCATTTAACAGAATACCGTCGGTGCGAATATTCAGGAACATTTCAGGGCACGCTTGACGAATTTGCCCGAGCTTTGTGGCAAATGCAGAAGCATTTTCCGGCTGACGTACGCCCTCAATCACTCGGCTGTCTTCAAGATTAACGCCCACGACGCCGAGCTGTGCCAGGCGCTGGATATTTTCAATGATGCCGTTTGTCGTTTCGCTGTACCCGGATTCCAGATCGACGCTAAGCGGCAACGTGGTGACCGCCCGAATGCGCGTCACCATAAACAACAGCTCATCAAACGAGATGGCCTCGCCGTCTTCGTAACCCAGCAGGGCAGCAATCGCCGCGCTGGATGTACCGAGTGCAAGATATCCAGCCTGGTGTGCCGCCAGTGAGCTGCTGGCATCCCAGACGTTGGCGATAATGAGCGGTGCAGGTTGGTGATGAAGCGCGGCAAAATTCATGGTTGTCTCCGGTGATAGGGTGTGCCGGATGAGTGTGGCGCGTTCGGCTCATCCCCCACAACCGAAAATCGGACGACCATTTTTACGCGCTACGGATGCGCATTATCCCGGCGCAGCGGCGATTCGCGTAAAAACCATGACAGAGCAAACGCCAGCACCATAATCCCAGCCGCAATCATAAATACGGCGTGGATCGCAGAACCAAACGCGTCAAGATAGCCCAGGCGCAGGGCATCCGGCAGATGGTGAATAGCAACAGGATTGAGTTCACGCGGCAGTTCTGTACCTTCCGGTAAGCGTTCAATCAGTCCGGATTGCAGAACATGCGTGAACACAGCACCAAACAGCGCGACGCCAATCGCCCCGCCAATCGAGCGGAACAGCGTCACGCCAGATGTCGCCACGCCGTACTGGCTGGACGAGACGCTGTTTTGTACCGCCAGCACCAGCACCTGCATCACCAGCCCTAACCCCATCCCCAGCACACCGGTAAACAAGTACAGCTGCCAGGTCGGTGAATCAATGGTAATCCGTGTCAGTAACGCCATACCGATCACGCCCAGAAGGGTGCCGAGAATCGGAAACAGCCGGTATTTTCCGGTGCGGCTGATGATGCGCCCGCTGATGATAGAGGTCAGCAGCAGGCCGCCCATCAGTGGAATCAACTGCAGCCCCGCCTGCGTCGGGGTGGCATTTTTGACCACCTGCAAATAGAGCGGCAGGAACGTCACTGAGCCAAACAGCGACATTCCGATAATAAAGCCGATCAGACTGCACAGCAGAAAGCTGCGATCGCGGAACAGCGACAGGGGAATAATCGGCTCCCACGCCAGCCGCTCCTCATAAATAAACCCGGCAATCCCCGTCAAGCCGAAGGCTAAAATGCACCATAGCTGCGGATCGCTCCACTCGCGTATTGTGCCCCCTTCGGTGGTGAAAAGAATAATGCACAGCAGCGCCATGCTGAGATAAAACGCCCCCAGATAGTCGATTTCATGCGCGCTGCGTTTGCTACTGCTGTGGAACACCGCACCGATCACCAGCAGCGCGAATAGCCCAAGCGGCAGGTTGATATAGAAAATCCAGCGCCAGGAGGCGTGCTGCACGATAAACCCGCCGATCAGCGGCCCGATAACCGTAGCCAGACCAAACACGCCGCCAAACAGCCCCTGATAACGCCCGCGATCGGCGGGGGGAATGACATCGGCCACCGCGGCCATGCTGATCACCATCAACCCACCGCCGCCCAGGCCTTGCAGAGCGCGCATCAGCACCAGCTGGGTCATATTTTGCGCCAGCCCGCAGAGCGCGGAGCCCACAAGGAAGAGTACAATCGCGATTTGCAGAACAATTTTTCGGCCAAACAGATCGCCAAATTTACCGTATAAAGGCACCGCTATCGTTGAGCTGAGAATATAGGCGGTCACCACCCACGAGAGTTTATCCAGCCCGCCCAGCTCCCCGACAATCGTCGGCAGGGCAGTGGATACAATGGTCTGGTCGAGCGCCGACAGCAACATCACCAGCAGCAATGCGCTGAACAGCAGACGCACCGATGGCGCGTTTTGTTGCACAGCGTTTTGGGTTTGAGTCGAAGGTTCAGACTCCATAAAACACCACTTGAAATTAATTAATGAGATAATTAATATTCATCCAAGTGATGAACCACGTCAAGGAATCCGCATACTATGCCAGCACAAAAGGACCATTCTGAATCCGCGCCGCAAAGCCGTCGCCCCGGACGCCCGCGTGGAACAAAGCCCACAGCCACCGGTCGGGAACGATTGCTGGATATTGCCCTTGACCTGTTTTCCCGCCAGGGCATCGCGAATACGTCCCTCAATGCCATTGCGAAAGAAGCGGGCGTGACGCCAGCAATGCTGCATTACTATTTCAATTCTCGTGAGCAATTACTCGACGCCATGGTCGAGGAGCGTTTCCTGCCACTTCGCAGCGCGATCGGCGCGGTTTTTGACGCACACCCAGATGATCCCGTCACGGCACTGACATTGATGGTGAAAAAACTGGCAGAACTCGCCGGGCAATATCACTGGTTTGCGCCGCTGTGGATGCAGGAAGTGATTGGCGAAATGCCGGTGCTGCGCACCCATCTGCAGGCACGCTTTGGAGATGATAAATATCAGGCGACGCTTGCCAATATTGCGCGCTGGCAGCAGGAAGGCAAACTGAACCGCGAGCTTGCGCCAGAGTTGCTCTTCACCACCCTATTAAGCCTGGTGCTGGTGCCATTCTCGCGGATGCGAAACGACGAAAGGCTAAAAGCGCTCTCACCGGAGATTATCGTGAGACATGCGCTTGCGGTGATTGGCGAGGGGATCGGCGGTTAGAGCGCTTTCGACAGGTAATGCCGCTGCATGCCTTTTTGCGGAAAATCATCTAGCGTCATTTGCAGCCGATAGCCCTGCTTTTCATAAAACGGGCGGGCCTGAAAGCTAAACGTGTCCACCAGCGCATGGAGGCATCCCATGCGTTTTGCCTCTTCTTCGGCGGCCTGCATAATTTGACTCCCAAGTCCGGTGCCACGCGCATCGCTGCTGACCCACAAATAATCAATGTTCAGCCATTCTCCTTTGCGGTTGCCAATCAGCCCACCGATCATCACGCCCTTTTCATCACGCGCATACACCGCAACGTCGCCGCTCACGTTGGCAAAGTTAATAAACTGACGGTTGTAAGAGCGTAATCCGCTCAGGAGTTCATCTTTCTCATGTGCAGTAATCGTGTTGGTGACGCTCAGTTGCATTTTATCTCCTTGTTTTTAGCCCAATGATTCTCTCAAGAATAATGCGCGGGTCCCGCGAATAGCAAACGCACAGCGTGCATTCGCGACAGCGAATAAATATTTTTTCAGGCAATAGAGAGCGGCAAAATCTGCGGCTACGCTTAAAAATGACTCATACCCGCGAACGATCAATTTCATACTTTCGACTTGAATCGCAACCATGAATGTAACGATATATTTCAGAAGACAATGCGTGTTTTTTTCGGGGGTTTCAATGAAAGTTGCACACCTGTTTTGCCTGGTTGTCTGTTTACTTTTTGCCGCCTTCGCCCATGCGAAGGAGACGCGAGATCCGGCTAAAGATGAGAAAATTAAACAAGTCGTGATGAAAGATATCAAAAAAGTCTGTTCGCCTCAGAGCAAGCAGACGGATAAAGAGTGGCAGACCATGATTATGTCATCGGAGGCGAATAAGCTGCTGATTAAAAACGCCGTGCTGGCGATGGAACGCGACAATCTGGACAACTACTGGGAGGCGGTTGGAAAGGTCGATTGCATGGAGGATTACTGAGCGTGAAGCCAAAGCTTCACGCTTTTTTTTAACGCTTGCGGATATCCGGAATAATCAAATCACCACGCAAAACGTATGAGCCGAGCATCTGCGTTTTTTCATTGAGCCACGCCACAATACGCGCCGCCATGGCATCCATCGAATATTCAATCGCCGGAATTGTTGGAATCCCTGGCAGATGCAGCGAACCGGCCAGACTAAAGACCATGATGTCTTCCGGTACCGATTTATTGAACGCCTGCAGCTGCGGGATCACGCGATGTGCTTCTTGCTCATCAGCCACCAACAGCGCATTAAAATTCAGCGTCGTGGCGTTATTGAGCAATTCCTGCAACGCCACGGATGACGATGTGGCATCCATAAACACCAGATTACGATTAAACGGCAGGAAGTTTTTCTCCAGCGCGTGTTTGTAACCGAGCAGCACCTGATCGGCAAAACCACTGCCCTGTGGCTGGATCAGCGCAATCTGGCGGCGGCCCTGGCTGGTCAGATAATTACAGGCGGTTTCGGCGGCAAAGGCGTGATCAAACTGGATGCTATTGGCGTTATCAGACTCCATGCAGTCCACCAGAATGACGTTTTCCTGATCGACTTGCAGAGGGAAGCGCGCACCGATAATCAGAATGTCATCGCAAAGTCCGCAGGAGAGTTCATCAAGTGCATTAAGCACTTCACTTTTCGTGTTTGCGAAGCGCAGTAGCAGGTGTTTTTGATGCTGACTGAGGTGTTTTTCCAGCGCGTACAGATAACCCGTCGTCTGGTTGATATTATCCTGCGCGCAAATAACACCGATACAGCCGGTCGATTGGCTCAGCAGCGACTGCGCAATGACGTTTGGCCGATAGTTCAGCTCATCCGCCGCTTTTAATACGGCCTCACGGCTGGCTTCCTTAACGCCGCGCGACCCGCTCAACACCCGTGATACCGTGGCTTTTGACACCCCGGCCAGACGTGATACATCGTTGATTGTAGACATCATATTCCCCTGACAGGCCCCACGTAGCCTGTAATTCCCATTACCGCTTCGGCTCACATTATAGCCAATCAGGAGTATATCCGTTTCCGTTTTCCATGGAAACCGATTTTCCGTTTCCACTCATTTTGGTATTAAAAACGCCAAATTTCGTGACGCAAATCCTATTAATAAGCCCCGTGAGTAACGGACTTTGAAGGATGTCACACTTCTGTCCTTTATGAATGGAAACCGGTTTCCATATGTTATCCAATCAGCCCCGCAATAACTTTTTACATTTATAGGATGGTTGTCGATGTTCAAGATTATGCTGTGCTGCTCTGCCGGGATGTCCACCAGCCTGCTGGTGAGGAAAATGGTCGAGGCAGCAGAAGAACGCGGTCTACCTGTGAAAATTGATGCGTACGGCGTGTCCGAATTTGATACGCAGTTTCCGCAATACCAGGTCGTGCTTCTCGGACCCCAAGTGAAATACATGTTAAAGACACTCGCAGACAAGGCTGCTACGCAAGGTATTCCGGTACAAGCCATCGATATGATGGACTACGGAATGCAGCGTGGTGATAAGGTTCTGGACTACGCTCTGTCGCTCATCGAAGCGGCACACTAAGAAGGTGTTCTCATGAGTTCGTTATATCAATCCATGGTTGCGGTGATCGAGCAGTCCATCACCCCGCTGGCGGCCAAACTGGGTCAGCAAAAGTACGTGATTGCGATCCGTGACGGCTTTACCGCCGCCCTGCCGTTCATGATCATCGGCTCGTTTATGCTGGTGTTCATCTTCCCGCCGTTCTCCGCGGATACGACCAACAGCTTTGCACGCGGCTGGCTTGATTTCTCCCAGACCTACCGCGAACAGCTGATGCTGCCGTTCAACCTCAGCATGGGCGTAATGACCTTCTTTATCTCGGTGGGCATTGGTGCAAGCCTGGGCCGCCAGTTTAATCTCGATCCGGTGATGTCAGGCCTGCTGGCGTTTATGGCGTTCCTGCTGGTCGCCGCCCCGTATGCCGACGGCAAAATCTCCACGCAGTACATGTCCGGCCAGGGCATTTTCACCGCGTTGATTACCGCTATCTACTCCACCCGCGTTTACGCGTGGCTGAAGGAAAACAAAGTAACAATCCGTCTGCCGAAAGAAGTCCCAACCGGCGTGGCGCGCTCCTTTGAAATCCTGATCCCTGTGATGGTCGTTATCGGTACGCTGCACCCGCTGAACCTGTTCATCGAAGCGCAGACCGGCATGATTATCCCGCAGGCGATTATGCACCTGCTGGAGCCGCTGGTTTCTGCATCGGATTCCCTGCCTGCCATTCTGCTCTCCGTCCTGCTGTGCCAGATCTTCTGGTTCGCGGGTATCCACGGCTCGCTGATTGTCACCGGTATTATGAACCCGTTCTGGATGGCGAACCTGTCGGCAAACCAGGCTGCACTGGCAGCTGGCGCGGCGCTTCCACACGTTTATCTGCAAGGTTTCTGGGATCACTACCTGCTGATCGGTGGCGTGGGCTCGACTCTGCCGCTGGCGTTCCTGCTGCTGCGTAGCCGTGTGGCGCACCTGCGCACTATCGGCAAAATGGGTGTCGTGCCAAGCTTCTTTAACATCAACGAACCGATTCTGTTCGGCGCACCGATCATCATGAACCCAATGCTGTTCCTCCCGTTCGTGTTCGTGCCGTTGATTAACGCCTGCCTGGCGTATGGCGCAACCAAACTCGGCTGGATCGCACAAGTTGTATCTCTGACGCCATGGACTACGCCTGCCCCAATCGGCGCATCGTGGGCCGCCAACTGGGCGTTTAGTCCGGTCGTGATGTGCGTTATTTGTATGGTGATGTCAGCAATCATGTATCTGCCGTTCCTGCGTGCTTACGAGCGTTCTTTGATGAAAAACGAAGAACAAAAAGCCCAGGCAACCGTGGGTGCAGCTGAACCAGCCAGTAATTAAGTCAAAGAGGAAGCATCATGAAATATTCATTTCCCGATAACTTTTGGTGGGGTAGCGCAAGCTCCGCGTTGCAGACCGAAGGGGACCGCCCAAGCGACGGAAAGGGACTGACCACCTGGGATCACTGGTTCGGCCGCGAGCCAAACCGTTTTCACCAGGGCGTGGGGCCGCAGGATACCTCAACGTTCTGTCAGAACTGGAAAGCGGATATTCAGCTGTTGAAGCAGCTGAACCATAACAGCTTTCGTACCTCGATTAGCTGGGCGCGTCTGATTCCAGACGGTGTCGGTGAAGTGAATCCGCAGGCGGTAGACTTCTACAATCAGGTGTTCGACGAGCTGCTTGAACAGGGCATTACGCCGTTCATCACCCTGTTCCACTTCGATATGCCGATGGCGATGCAGGAGATGGGCGGCTGGGAAAACCGTGACGTCGTGGCGGCGTATTCCCGCTACGCGCAGATTTGCTTTGAGCTGTTTGGCGATCGCGTGCTGCACTGGTTTACCTTCAACGAGCCGATTGTGCCGGTAGAAGGCGGTTATCTATACGACTTCCATTATCCGAACGTGGTTGATTTCCGTCGTGCGGCGACCGTCGCGTACAACACGGTGCTGGCTCATGCACAGGCGGTTCGCGCCTTCCGCGCCGGGCATTATCCCGGTGAAATTGGCATCGTGCTGAACCTGACGCCGTCGTATCCGCGGTCGCAAAACCCGCAGGATGTGAAAGCCGCGCACTACGCGGACCTGATGTTTAACCGCAGCTTCCTTGATCCGGTTCTGCGCGGCGAATATCCGGCCGATTTGGTCGCGCTGTTGAAGTCCTACGATCAGCTTCCTGCCTGTCAGCCTGACGACAGCGCGGTGATTGCGGAAGGCACCATCGATTTGCTGGGCATTAACTACTATCAGCCGCGTCGCGTGAAATGTCGTGACAGCGCGGTGAATCCTAAGGCGCCGTTTATGCCGGAGTGGTTCTTTGATAATTACGAAATGCCAGGCCGTAAAATGAATCCGTACCGTGGCTGGGAAATCTACGAGCCGGGTATTTACGATATTCTCGTTAATCTGCGCGAAAATTACGGCAACCCACGCTGCTTTATTTCTGAAAATGGTATGGGTGTCGAAAACGAGCAGCGTTTTATTGAAAACGGTCAAATTAACGATCAGTATCGTATCGACTTTATTTCCGAACATCTTAAATGGGTACATAAAGGCATTAGCGAAGGCAGTAATTGTCTTGGTTACCATATGTGGACATTTATTGATAACTGGTCATGGTGTAATGCGTATAAAAACCGCTACGGCTTTATTCAGCTGGATCTGGCGACACAGAAACGCACCATTAAGAAAAGTGGAGAATGGTTTGCTGCCACGTCTCTGAATAATAGTTTTGATAAAGAGTAATGAATGATGATCGCATTAGAAGAAGCCGTAATGGAAATTATCGTCAATGCGGGTCAGTCGCGCAGCCTGTGCTTTGAAGCACTGCACGCTGCGCGTCAGGGCAATCTTGACGAAGCGAAGAGTCTGCTGCGCGAGGCCGATGGCTACGCGCGCCAGGCGCACCATATGCAAACCAAGCTCATCGAACAGGACGCGGGCGAAGCCCGTCAGCCGATGACTTTAATTATGGTGCATGCCCAGGATCATTTAATGAACTCGCTGCTGGCCCGTGAATTATCCGAAGAGATTATTCACCTGTATCAGCGTTAATAATTAAATATCAGTGATGGAGAAATCGTTACGATAATACTGTAGACCCTCTGTACCTATAAAATATCGACCCCCTTATTTTGGTGATAGCGACAATTCATGTCAGTCCAGAATGGGACGGTTATTGTCTGAATAAAATTTAAATATATTGAGATGACAATGAAAATTATTAAAAAACTTCCATTAACAATGGCGGTTATCGCCGCGCTTTGCCCAATTTCTGTACTTGCGCAGGATTTCACACAAGAGCAAATCGACGCCATTGTGGCCAAAGCGGTGGATAAAGCCCTGGCAGATCGTCAGGCAAAAATGGACGCTGCCGTCGCCAAAAAAGTCGACGTGGTGACGGAGCCGCAAAGCGCGGCGCAATCGCCGGATATGGCGATTCCCTTTGGCGTTAAATTTACCGGTTATGCCCGCTACGGCGCGCACTTCCAGGCTGCCGACCAGAAATACGTCGCCGTCGACGGTTCCTATAATGGCGGCTCCGCGATTGGTCGTCTGGGTAACGAAGGCAACGGCGGTGAATTCCAGCTCTCGAAAGCCTTCAAAGGCGAGAACGGCGCGATCTGGGACATCAACGTCATGATCGACCACTGGGGTGACGAAGTTAACCTCAAAAAAGCCTACGCTGGCGTGACCAATATTATGGCATCCAACCCGAACGCCTATTTCTGGGCCGGTCGTGATTTCCACCAGCGTCCGCAACAGGGCATCAACGATTACTTCTGGATGAACCACGACGGCCAGGGCGCCGGGGTGAAGAACTTCGACATCGGCGGCGTGCAGTTTGACGTCGCAACGGTCGCCGCCGTTGAATCCTGTAATCCGGAAATTGAAAACGATGGCTCTAACCCATCGCGCATTTCCTGTACCGGCGGTTCCGGCACGGGCGATAAAGGCAACTATGCGGCAACCTCCAAAATTCACGGCATGAAAGTTGGTCCGTTGGATCTGGAACTGTACGCCAACTACGGCTTTGACTCGAAAGCCATCGAAAGCGATGAACGCCTGAACGCCTGGCAGGGCGGCGTGGTGCTGAGCCACACCAACGACAGCGGCGTGAACAAAGTGATCGCCCGTTACTCTGATAACTCAGACAACAGCGTGTTCAACAAAACCGAAGACTTGACCACGGTATACGCCAGCTTCGAAGGGTTGTATAAATTCACCCAGGCAACGCAGGTGGAATACATCCTGGCCTTCCACGACTATGACAATAGCCGCGACAACACCGACAACCGCAAAAACTACAACGCGATTGTGCGTCCAATGCACTGGTGGAACGACGTTCACTCTACCTGGCTGGAAGCAGGCTGGCAGCATGTTGACTATGACAACGGCGGCGATAACAAAGGCTGGAAGCTGACGCTTTCCCAGAACATGTCTATCGCAATGGGACCGGAATTCCGTCCGATGCTGCGCTTCTACGTGACCGGCGGCAAGGTGGATAACGAGCGTACCGCGCGCGTAAATGGCACCAAAGACGAAACGCTCGACGATTTCAACGTCGGCGCGATGTGGGAAGCCTGGTTCTAAGCAAGGCAAAAGCAAAACGGCAGCCAGACGGTTGCCGTTTTTGGTGTCCACTCCCTCTCCCCGTGGGAGAGGGCTGGGGTGAGGGCATCAGACCACAAAAGGCAAAAGCAAAACGGCAGCCAGAAGGCTGCCGTTTTTAGTGTCCGCCCCCTCTCCCCGTGGGAGAGGGCTGGGGTGAGGGCATCAGGTTACGCCGATGTCCGCCCGCGCCTTCTCGAATCCATCGAAATCAGCACGACCGACGAAACAATCAAGAACGTCCCCAGCCAGTCCGGCAACGAAAACGCCACGCCTAGTAGCATTACGGAAAGCAGCGCGCTGCTGAGCGGTTCGGCGCAGCTCAAAATACTCGCTTTAGGTCCGCCGATCATCTGCGCCCCTTTCAGATACAGGCTGAATGTCAGCGCCGTACCAATCACCACCAGATAGAAAAACGCCAGCAGCAGGCTGCCATCGATCACAAACGTGGTTCCGCGTCCGGCGTAGAACGGTGTAAGCATCAGCCCTGCCAGCAGCATACTCCAGCCGACAATCGGCAGCGTGCCATAACGGGCAATCAGCGTGGAGGGATAGGTGGTGTAAAACGCGGCGGCAAAGGCTGAAGCGATACCCCACGCAAGCGCGGCCGGGGAAATGGTGAGTGACGTCGGATCGCCGTGCGTGACGAGCAGGAATGTGCCGATAAGCGACGTCATAATCGCCGCGAAGACAAATATCCCAGGACGCTTTTTACGTACCAGCGCGAACCACGCCACGATAATGGTTGGCGATAAAAATTGCAGCACGGTGGCGGTGGCGGCGTTGGATTTCTCAATCGTCACCAGGAATGTGAGCTGCACAACCAGCGCGCCGAAAAGCGAGAAAATCAGCAGGCTAATGGCGTCTTTGCGATTTTTGATGACCGAGAAAATTTTGTCACCGTGGACGAAGGATAATGTCAGCAGAATCACGCCGGTGAACAGCAGGCGGATCATAGTTAAATACGGCGAGGAGATCTGGCTTTTCTCCATGATGTACTGCGCGCAAACCCCTGAACTCCCCCATAAAACGGCGGCGATCAGGACGTTTAGCATCCCTTTTCTTGTGGAACCCATGTTCTCCCCTGCGATGTATTGGTCTCTTTTTCGGTCAACAGCATAGCATGGGATTTTACCTGATGCGGTGCGGTCTGATGCCCTCCCCCGGTCTGTACACCCACGGGGAGAGGGAGAAAATGCGTCACTCACTCCGCTACGGGAGATAACGTGCATGATTCCCTCTCCCTGTTGGAGAGGGTTAGGGGAACCTACTTCGCCTTTACTTTTCCCGCCACCAGCAGCGCGGTGAGCAACATCAGCGTGCCGGACAGCACCAGCGGCGACGTCAGGCCTAAATTATCCAACGCGTAACCGCCTACTGCGGCACCACAGGTATTCGCTAGCTGAATGACAGCCACCTGGATAGATCCGGCTTTTTCTGCCTGATCGGCGAGTGAGCGGGTGATCCACGTTGACCAGCCAACCGGCACCAGCGCGAAGGCAAAGCCCCAGATAATCGCAATCGCAGACGCCACCCACTTATCGCTGCCCCAGAAAATCAGCACGGCGGCGCTTATCGCCAGCACCAGCGGTGCGCCCGCCAGCGCCACTTTGAGCGAGCGTTTCAGGAACTGCGCCGACAGTGACGTACCGACAAAACTGGCGATACCAAAGCTCAACAGCACCAGAGTCAGGCCGTCGACGTCAAAGCCCGAAAGCGTGGTGAAAATCGGACGAATATAGGTGAAGAACGCAAACTGCCCGGCAAAGGCCATAAAGATAGCGGTCATCCCCGCCAGCACGCCAGGGCGTTTGAGCAGGCTAAACATATTCTCTTTGTGGTGCGCAGGCTCACCTGGCAGCGACGGCAGCGCTTTCCACACCCAGAAAATACACAACACGCCCATCACCGCTGCGCCGTTAAACACATTGCGCCAGCCAATAATTCCGCCGAGGAAACTGCCCAGGGGCGCGGCGATCACCAGCGCGATTGAGACTGCGCCGAAGATAACGGACAGCGCTTTTGGCACTTTTCGCGCCGGCACCAGGCGCATCGTCAGCGACGCCGACATCGCCCAGAATCCGCCTAATCCCAACCCCAGACAGGCTCGCCCCAACAGCAGCAGGGTAAAGTTATTGGCAAACGACACCAGCACGCAGGAGAGAGTTAACAGCACTGCGAACAAAATGACCACTTTGCGGCGATCGACAGTCCCGATGACCTGGGTGATAAACAGGCTGGCGAACATTGCAACAAATGCCGTGACGGTAACGGACTGGCCGGCCACGCCTTCGGAAATCCCCAGATCCTGCGCCATCGGCGTGAGCAGGCTAACCGGCAGAAATTCCACGGTAATCAGGCAGGCGACGCAAAACGCCACGGAAAAAACCGCCGACCAGTTCGGGCGCGAGACCTCTTTGGTATGCGGTGTGGGCGTTGATGGAGTGTGTTCTGTCATGGCGTTACCTGATGATAAACGTGCGGAAAAGTCGCACAGTTTAGCATCAAAAGTGTGACCAATTTAACGTTTTGACAACTTTTGTGGTTTTGCCAGGCGGCGCGGCCAGCCCATTTTGATGCCGATACGCTGCCCGACAAGACGGATAGCGCTTGCGTGCATCCGATGAAATCAGTGCAAAAAGAACACGCCCTCTTCCGGTAGGAACAATTGGTTGTAGCGCAGCTGGAAGGCGTTCAGCTCATGCGCTTCCGGCTCCATTTCGCGCATAAAACCGAGCGCCAGGCGAATTTGTGCGTCGGTTATTGGCGCGGCCAGACGCGCTTTGCGCAGCAATCGATGCCAGGTTTGCAGATTATCTTCGCTGCCATCAACGATGCAGACCTGCCAGATCAGCAAGACTTGCGCGGCGTTTTGCAGATGGGCCTCATCCGGACGCTCAAGATAGCGGATAAACTCATTGCCTGCGGTTTTACCAAACTGGTCAATCATCGATTCCAGCGGCACCGGCGTGATGCCCAGACGTTCAGTTAAACGTTTGATGGCGCGGCGGGAATCGGACGTCAGGATGCGAAATCCAACGATAAACACCACTGCGAGGGTGGCCAGCATTATCCAGACCATGCGTTCTCCTTAATTTTAGCCGCTCATGATATCGGGAAACGCGCAGGGTCAACAGCGGGCGACACGATAATAGTGAACTTGAAAAAACGGGAAAGGTGTCGAAACAGAAACGGCAGGCTTGAAGAGCGACGCTCTGGTCAAAAGGCATAAAAAAGCCCGGCGGTCAGCCGGGCAACGCATTACTGCATACTCAAGCCATTTTCAGGCGCTGGATACGTTTCTCGCGGCGGATTTTGCGCTCTTCCAGTACGGCGACCATCGCCATCAGGCAGATACAGGCAATCGCGGCGGCGTCCAGCGCGGCGAAGGTGCCCGCCCAGCCGGTCAGACCGAAAATCGGGGTGCCGTCGGCAATCATTCCCAGGCCTAATTTTGCGAAACTGTCGCCGATCAGATAGGCGAAGGTGCCTTTAATCCCATCGGCTGCGCCGATCGCTTTTTTCGGCACAAATCCGACGGCCGCGACGCCAATCAACAGCTGCGGGCCAAACACCAGGAAGCCAAGCGCGAACAACGACGCCAGATACACATATTGATTGCTGGCGTGCTGATAAACACCGAGCGTGGCGATGATCAGTGCCAACGCAACACACGCTACCAGCGCGCGGCGACCGTTCGCCAGATCCGACAGCCAGCCCCACAGCAGCGTGCCAACCAGCGCACCCACTTCAAACAGGGTAAAGCCCTGAATCGCCACCTCTTTCGACAGCTTTAATTCCTGGAAGGCATACACGGTTGACCACTGATCGATACCGATGCGTACCACGTACAGGAAGATATTGGAGAAACACAGCAGCCAGATGACTTTGTTTTTCAGCACATACTCCACGAAGATCTGCCATTTGGTCATCGACTCATCTTCGGCTTCTTTGTCTTCTTCGCTTAGCTCTTCGTCAAACAGCTCTTCCGCTTTGCCCAGGCCATAGGATTCCGGGGAGTCGCTGCCGTAGCGCAGGCCGATAAAGCCCACAATCAGCGCGATAATCGACGGGAAAATAAACATACCAATGACGTGACCGTCGAACAGGACGTTTGCGCCGAACAGCGCCACGCCTGCTGCACCCGCCCCGCCGAGGTTGTGGGAGATATTCCACATGCCGAGGTAAGACCCACGCTTGCGACGCGGCGTCCATTTGGTGATGGTCGAATAGCTGCACGACCCGCCGGTGCTCTGGAAGAATCCGCTCAGGGCATAGAACGCGATCATCATAAACAGGCTGACCGAGCCGGTGCCCATGCTGGCGCTAAAGCCGAGCATACAAATGGCAGAGAGGATCAGCATAAACGGCAGGAACTGTTTGGTATTTTTGCCGTCCGCGTAATAGGACACCACCGTTTTGCCTACGCCGTAGGTGATGGAAAAGCCCAGACCGATCATCCCCAGCTGCGTCATGCTCAGCCCGTAAGTGGTGATCATGTCGTTCTGTGCGATGTTGAAGTTTTTGCGGATCAGATACATGGTCAGGTAGCCGATAAAGACCACCAGATAGGACTGCATGAACGGCTTAAACCACATCTTGCGCCGCACATCGAGCGGCAGATCCAGGGTCGGCTTGCGCACCTGATTGAGGAAGGCCAGCATGGGTATCTCCTGAGCTGATTTTTTGTCCTGCGAATGGCTGGCATTGTAAAAATCAGCGGAGAGACTCGCCTGAGACAGCGTCCAGGCGAAACCGAGAAAATTTCTTAGTTTTGCCCCGGTTGGGGTGAAAAGGTGAGGCGCATCACGCTTCGCTCACCGCGCGCGGGGCTTGAGCATTCAAAAAGGGCAACAACAAGAGGGCAGAAATCCCCGCCGCGATGGCGATGACCGCAAAGAAACCGCTCCAGTGCCAGACGTCGATCACCCGCGCCAGCGGCCAGCCAGAAAGCGACGCACCCAGATAGGCAAACAGGCCGACAAAGCCCGTTGCCGCGCCCGCCGCCTCTTTGTGAGAACACTCTGCCGCCGCCATGCCGATCAGCATTTGCGGGCCGAACACGAAGAAACCGGTGGTGAAGAAACACGCCGCCTGCATCACATAGCTGGCGAACGGCATCAGCCATAGCGACCCCACGGAGAGCAAGATCCCGGCGGCAAAAATCAGGTTCATCGGGCCACGATTGCCGTTGAACAGTTTGTCCGACCCCCAGCCTGCGACCAGCGCGCCGATAAAACCGCCCAGCTCAAACATCGTCACCGCCGAGTTGGCCGTCACCAGATCCACGCCCAGCGTCTCGGACATGTACAAATTGCCCCAATCGTTGATTGCCGCGCGCACCACGTACACCAGCACGTAGCACAGCGATAACAGCCAGATGTACGGATTCAACAGTACGTATTTGGTGAGGATCTCTTTGCGGGTAAGTCCTGCCCCCTCCTGCTGCTGGGCGATTTCCATTTCGTCATGCCGCCAGTCGCCCACCTCCGGCAGACCGACGGTTTGCGGCCTGTCGCGCAGACGCCAGCAGAGGAACAGCCCGGCGAGAATCGCCAGCCCGCCCGCAATCATCATCCCGGTCCGCCAGCCGTAGTGCAGCGCTGTCGCACCAACCACCATCGGGATCAGCGCCCCGCCGACGTTATGCGCCGTATTCCAGATAGCCCACCAGCCGCCGCGCTCGTTACGCGAATACCAGGTGGTCAGCAGACGGGCGCACACCGGCGCGCCCCATCCCTGGAAAAAGGCGTTCAGCGCCCACAGCAACGCAAACGCCCACAGCGACGTCGAAAAGCCGAACAGGATATTCACCACGCCGGTGGCAATCAGCCCAAGACCCATAAAATAGCGGGCGTTGGAACGGTCGCTGACGATGCCGGAGAAAAACTTCGACAGCCCATAAGTGATGTAAAACAGCGTTGCCAGCAGGCCGATATCGGTGCGCGTCATCACGCCGCTGGCGAGAATTTCCGGCGCGGCGGCGTTAAAGCTTTTGCGGGTGAAATAGAACAGCGCGTAGCCCAGCCAGATGGTCATCAAAATATGGCGTCGCCAGTAGCGATAGCGCGCGTCGATTTCCGCTTTATCGCCCATCGGCGCGGCGTTTGCAGGCGTTTTTAGGAAGGTAAACATCATCGGTCCTTAGGCAACGCGTCGCGGCAAACTGACGCTGACGCGCGTGCCGTGGGTGCATGAAATCGCCAGCGTGCCGCCAAGCGCCGTCACGCGCTCGCGCATCCCCGCCAGGCCAAAGCCCTGCTGGCCTGACCCTGGCGGCAAGCCGCAGCCATCGTCTTCGATAAGCAGCATTAGCCGATCATCCTGTTGCCAGCCCTTCAGCGTCACCGCGCGGGCGTTGGCGTGCTTGACGATATTATTCAGCCCTTCCTGACAGACGCGGAACAGCGTGACGCGCTGGCCTTCGCTCAGGGTTGATTCGTCAATGTGCCACTCGAGATGGCTGACGATACCGCGACTTTCAAGCTCCATCTCACGCATCAGAGAACGCACCGCCTGTTCAAGCGTGAGGTCGTCGAGCTGGCGCGGACGTAAACGCCCAAGCAAACGGCGCACCGAATCGTACACCCCGAGCGAAAGCTGTTCGATATGCGCCCCGCTCTGGATCACACCGCCATTTTCCGGCGCAAGGCGCTGAACAATCCCTGCCTGGGTGCGAATGGCGGTAATTGTCTGGCCGATATCGTCGTGCAGTTCGCGCGCCACTTCCTGCCGCACGCTCTCTTCGGTTTCGACCAGTCGTTCTGCCAGACGTCGGTTGCGTGCCAGCTCGTTTTGCAATGACTGATTGAGTTCACGCAGGCGCTGAATACCCGCACCCAGCAGCAGCCCGGTCAGGCTTTGCGCCAATAGCGAGAGCAATAAATCGACGGGATGATCGTGCCAGGTCTGGCTGGCAATCAGGGCGATAGCGTTCATCAGCGTGGCGATAAGCGCCCCTTGCCAGCCGTAATGCCACGCCAGCGCAATAATCGGCAACGCCAGACAAAACGGCGTAAAGCGCGAAAGCTCAGCGGGCAGGCCGAGCTGTAGCCAGAGGCTGACCACAAACAGCAGCAGATACCAGATCAGATGCCGGGCGCGCCAGTTCACCGGCTGGGAAACCAGCGCAGGCCCGAGCGGCTGCCAGACGGTGCTGGTGAGATAGTGCCAAATCACGAGGCAAGTGGGCGCGAGCGTCAACCCGCCGGTGAGCGTCAGCAGCAGGGCGTTGAGCATGTCTTGCTGGCCTAACCACGGCAGTGACTGCAAGAGCGCGGCGGCAATCAGCGCCGCGCCCTGACCGAGCAACGTGCGCCAGTCGCGCTGGTGGCGATAGCGCGAGATCAGCGCCACGGGCAGGAGCGTCAACACGCCGCCGAGAATCAGCAAAGGCAGATGCGCCAGCGCCACTTCCTGTGCGAGCCAGAACAGCATTAACCATTCCGCGCCCAGCAACACGGGCCAGTAACCGCGCGGGCATTGCAGCATCAGTCCGAGGCGCAGGCCAAACGGGAACAGCAACACGGACAGCTCGGGTCGTTCGACCAGATGCAGGCTGATGCTCCACAGGCAAAACCAGGCGGCAGAGAAGATAAAGAAACTTGCGACACCGGAGACCAGTCGCGAGAAAAACGGATTCATTGCCAGCCGTCAAACATGCGGCGCGCCAGTTCGACGTCATTGCTCACGTCGAGTTTCTCCATCAGATTGGCGCGGTGGACGTGAACGGTTTTGGGTGATAACCCCAGCTCGACGGCGATTTCTTTCACCGCCATTCCCTGCGCCAGCTTTTCTGCCACCTGCCGCTCGCGTTTCGTCAGCGGGTCCTGACGCCCTGCCGCAAGCTTAATGGCGATCTCCGGCGTGAGATAACAGCCGCCCGCCGAAACGGTGCGCACCGCAGAAATCAGTTCATCGGGGCTACAGCGTTTAGACAGAAACCCGCGCGCGCCCGCGTTAAGCGCCTGTTCCACCAGCGCCGGACTGTCGTGCACCGAGAGCATGATGGTCGACAGACCTTTTGGCAGTTGGCTGAGCAATTCCAGTCCGGAAAGATCCGGCATCGAGATATCACAAATACAGACCTGCACACCGCGCCCCGGCAGACCCACCAGCGCGTCGCGGCCCGAACCGAATTCGGCGACGACCTGAAAATCCGGCTCCAGGCTCAGAAGCTGGGCAAAACCGGAGCGGACGATAAGGTGATCGTCGATGAGGGCGATGGTGGTCATGTTGCAGTCCTGGCGGGTTAAAAAACGCGCTTACCATAACGGTATGCGCGTCATCCTTCAAGCTGCCTCCGCGATGGCGGCGTCTACTCACCCCAGTCACTGACCTGAGCCAGGCCCCGGGTATCCGCGCATTTGCCGCCTTGAGGCAACGTGAATGACTTTGCGTATTAGCGCGCAACCATTCCGGCAATGAGCCGCTTATTCAAAGAACACTGAAATTTTGTTGAACATCGTGGGATCGGACTGGTTGCGCACCACTTTGGTCACATCTTCCAGCTTATCGATCTGGGCCATCATCTGTTCGAGGCGCTGATCGTCATTCACTAACAGCCAGATGCGGCTGTGTTCGCTGCCCTGAATCGGCAAACAGAGAATGCCTTCGACGTTAAACGCACGGCGGGCAAACAGCCCGCAGACGTGAGTCATGACGCCTGGGTGGTTGCGGACGGTGAGTTCAAGAATGACGTTATCATGTTGTTTCTGCATGGTTTATTCCCCCACCATTTCAGTATTGGCCGCACCTGGCGGGACCATCGGATAGACTTTTTGCTGTGGATCGATACGCACGTGGATCAGCGCCGGTCCTGGGCGCGAAATCGCGTCCTGCAACGCCGCATGCGGATCGGCTTCCGCGTTCAAATCGCAGGCGTGCAGACCAAAGCCCGCGGCGATCTGCATAAAGTTGATCATCCCCGGATAGGTCGCAGCAAACACCCCCTGCGTGTAGAACAGGCTCTGCTGCTGATGCACTAAACCCAGCGCTTCGTTGTTCATCAGAATGATTTTTACATCCAGCTGATTTTCAGCCGCCGTCGCCATTTCCTGAATGTTCATCATCAGGCTGCCGTCGCCGGAGAAGCAAATCACTTTGCGATCCGGATTGGCCAGCGCCGCACCGACCGCCGCAGGCAAACCAAAGCCCATCGTCCCCAGCCCGCCGGACGTCAGCCACTGGCGCGGGCGGTTCAGCGGATAGGCCTGCGCGGTCCACATCTGGTGCTGACCCACATCCGTGGTGATGATAGCGCTGTCGTCAACGCAGGCGGCCACGGCGTTGATCAGCCCGTAATGGCTCAGCGGATCGCCTTCGGTTGGGATCGCGCTCGGGAATTCACGTTGCAGATCGGCCACCAGTTGGCGCCATTCTGCATGTTCATTCTCATGCGTTTGCGGAATTAATTGCGCCAGAACCTCGGCGACATCGCCCTGAATTGCTACGTGCGGCTGCTTGATTTTACCGAGTTCAGAGCGATCGATATCGACATGAATAATTTTGGCGTTCGGGCAGAACTGCGCGGTTTTACCAATCGCCCGGTCATCAAAACGTGCACCGAGAACAATCAGCAAATCAGACTCTTGCAGAATATAGTTAGTGCTGCGCGCGCCGTGCATCCCCAGCATGCCCAACGACAGCGGATGCGCTTTTGGTAACATCCCGAGCGCCATTAAGGTCATGGTGGTTGGCAGATGGGCTTTTTCAGCAAATTCACGTACGGCTTCAGAAGCGTCGATTGCTCCACCGCCCAAATACAACACCGGGCGTTTGGCGGCGTTAATCATCGCTGCTGCGTCACGTACGCTGTCGGCGCTAAATTCTGGCGCGGGTGCACGGTCACCCGGCTCCGGGAAAACGTCGATATCGATTTCAGCGGTTTGCACATCCTTAGGAATGTCTATCCACACCGGGCCTGGGCGGCCGGATTGTGCGATACGAAACGCATCGCTAATAACCTGCGGTAATTCGGCGATATCGCGAACTAAATAGTTATGTTTGGTGATGGGGATAGAGATGCCGTAGGTGTCGACTTCCTGGAACGCATCGGTACCGATCATCGAAGAAGGGACCTGGCCGGTGATACAAATCAACGGGATGGAGTCGAGGCGCGCATCGGCGATAGCAGTGACCAGGTTGGTCGCGCCCGGTCCGCTACAGGCCATGCAGACTGCCGGCTTGCCCTGCGTTCGCGCCATTCCTTGCGCGATAAAACCTGCACCCTGTTCGTGCCGCGCCAGTACATGGCGGATTTGCGTGCTTTGGCTTAACGCGTCATACAGCGGCAGAACGGTACCGCCAGGGATTCCAGAAACGATGGAAATGCCCTGTCGTTCCAGTAAATGAACGATTAATTGCGCGCCAGTGAAACGCGTCTTGGTTGTTGTCTTGCCCGAACTTGTCATGCTCCAGTCCTTTTCTTCTGAGCCGACTTTACGCGTCGTCGTTCACGTTGCAGATGTATTGGCTGCGTTCACTCACGCCGGTCACGTACCTGTGTACGATCCCGGAGATTTGCTCACTTGCCGCCTTCCTGCAACCCGAACGACTTAGCGTTTCCGGGGGGCGTTTAAAACTAAAAACCCCGCCCGGTTTGCGCCGGCGGGGTTTTGGATTCGTGTGTTGATCCAGTCCCTACGGCGCATTGCCGACGACCACCACCATACGCACGACGACCACTGCGGCTGGTAGCGCAGTTTTTAGTAGGGTCGACGTCATCATGGAAGTTGTCATTTAGGACCTGTGTTTGGAATCATTGATGGAATTTATACAACCACAGGTTCCTGAGCGTGACAATGGAAATATTTTCATCTGGTCAAAAATGCTTCAGGGATCACGTTTCAGTACGTTGCTCGCTCATTCCAGGAGTCACTATAGATGATATTGCCGTCGCAATGCTTCCAGGTGATTTTCTCGTAGCGTATTAGAACCGTTTCAAGGTGTGTTCCGGTGTTTGCGTCGGGATACAGGTCTGGTGTGATTGAGGTTATTTTCACATTCTCCAGGAGGATATTAAAATATTCCTGTTCTAAACCCGCCTCATTAATCTGATACATCTTAATGGTGGCTGACTGGAGCGTTCTTCCCGTACTCAGCGCCCGAAATAAAATCGGGGTTACACGATCAAATTCCTTCTGAAACATGACGGGCATGTGTATGCGCGTGCCCGTCAATTTCCCGGTATTCCCGTCTACCGGGATGTTTACATTATGAGTGAACGATTTGAGTTCAATTGCGCCTTCACGCCCTGACACAAGGCAAGGACCAATCATGGGAGAACCATTTTCATCATTTAGAAATAAATAAGCCGGATTTGACATAAAAACTCCTTTTTATAAAATTCAATCGTATTTATCAAAGCGGCCGAAAATTATCGGATGGACAATAATAAATACCACGATAGCAATGAACGTTAGTAACACCCAGTGGTCAGGCAACAACCACAGGAACAAAGAGGCGCATGCAAAAATATAAACGGGGAATAAAATATCCGTAAATAGAATTGATAGCAGACTCTTAAACATGCTACTTGTCCTTTAAGTCGTCATAAATCGCATCGAAATCCCTGTAGAATCCCATTTGCACCTTCTTAATGAGTTCAGACAGGAATGGCTCAAAAAAGTAGTAAAGCATCTCCAGATGTGCGGCATAGAGGGTGGCGTAATATTTTGGGTCCAACGTTTTCAGGCGACGGGCAGCAAGAGCACACTTCTGGTCCGTGCCAATCAGTTGAAGCGCCATGACAACGTTAGGTACGCGGCGTGCAAGCCGCTCGACGACAATTTCTGAGAGCAGACCAGATTCGGAAAGATATATTGCCAGCCCCCATGCTATCGCTAAACGCGCTGCCTTGCTTGTCGGTATGTTTTTAACAAGCCCGGTTAATTTTGTATCCGTCTTGCGAACGCGATTTTGTTCATTTCCATTTTCAGAGTCCGTTATAATACCTTCAAAATAAAGATAGAGCATGTGTGCTATTACATCGCGATAACGGTAAACAGACACAATTGAGAGGTACATCCTCTTTTCTTCTGAAAGAAGCTCATCACATACATCGTGATTGCTGGGGATTAAGCATGATGAGTACCAGCTTACACGTTCCATTCCTGAGTAAATATCAGAGCCGATCCCCTTTAATGCTTTCCATGTCCCTGTAATGCCTTGCTGTCCATAAATAGCCAACTGCCTGTCACTCTGGAACTTCATCTTTAAATAATCAGATGCTTGCATAATGTATCCATACAGTATTTTCGGCCCTAGAAATATACAATGAAAATCTCTGGAATTCAAACCAGTGAAATTATTTAAACTAAACATTCACGTAAATAATAAGTTGGCTAGCTTTTATTTATTACTATTATAGGCGGAACAATTTAATTACTTGAGGGCTATTAGTCGTTATATGAGTTTATAAATTTAGTGGTGTTATCTTACAAAATGAGCCTAATACCTCTCCTTTAAATAGAGTTGCTTAAGCGATCCTAACTAGTCCACAGCGAAGCCAAATAGCAGAACCCTCGCTAATCCAGCAGTTTTTATGGATAGAACAGAAAACAAAAAACCCCGCCGGAGCGCTGAGGGATCCCCATAAATCAGCGCTAATAAACCAACACCATATTCTGGTAGGTTCTGGCGAGGTGATTAAGAATGGTGCTTAGCACCGTTCGTTTTAAAATTAGCGGGGAGTGTCGTAAGACA